>Ga0208919_1000159_pt1 | contig 49392 bp, 50 predicted proteins | sample 4_EtaG_FD_184076 | JGI IMG/M metagenome (GOLD analysis project Ga0208919, IMG submission 184076) | Marine viral communities from the Subarctic Pacific Ocean - 4_ETSP_OMZ_AT15127 metaG (SPAdes) (version 3) | ecosystem: Environmental > Aquatic > Marine > Oceanic | place: Pacific Ocean | collected... | reverse complement strand
GAACTCTTCGGACTCGAACGTACCCTCGTCGATGTGGTCGGGTCTCGACAATGTGTAGTTGTCGACGCTTTCCGGTACGCCCATGAGCTTCCGGAACTTGGCAAGGTCCTCGTCGTTCGCGTCCTCACCTGGCACTTTGACGCGCTGCGAGAACTCCGTGTTGAGCTCGGCGTAGGCCTTGGCCATATCCGCCGGCGTATTGAACCGATCCGCTAACTTGCGGACCTTGTCGTCTTCGATTGCGCTGCGCCAGGTTGCCTCACCTGTCTCAGCTTCAGCTTCAGGAGCTTCCGTCTCCGGGTTAGCCGTCCCCTCTTCCGAGGCTTCAGCGCCGTCGATCGTTTCCTCTGCCATTAGTCGTTACCTCTCAATCTATAGGGCTCGACAGGTCAGCGTACATCGCTGCCTTGATACGCGCTGCAACCTCACGCTTGCCGGCCCATCGTTGCAGATCTTCATTGCCTTCCGGCGGGTCGTCGAACTCGCCGCACCAGGTCAAAAGCATAAACAGAACACGTTTGCCGAGCGCCGGATCCGTCATCATCAGATAACGAAAATCTCGGGCGACATCGACGTTGGTGTATTCACGTCCAACAACCGAGCCGATCAGCCCCGAGGTGAAGGCCTCGAGGTCGGGCTCTAAAGTAACCTTCTTCACGATCTATCGTATCTCCTAGCCTTGCGGCATCAGACCTTCGACCAGTTGTTCGGGCGCCCCGCCCATACTCTTGGCGGCACCCGCCATACGTTCGGCACCCTGCATCGCCATTTCTTCTTCAGCGGCTTGCGCCTGGGCGGCAGCGATGTTTTCGACTTGAGCGTCATCGAGGAGCAAGGACGATGGGAAGTCGTTGCTCTTTGCGATGAACCGTCCGTACTCATCCCAGTTGATGCGGTTCATGACCTCGGGCTTTACTTGACCAACGGCCAGGATCTTGTCGATCGCCTGGCCAACCGTACCCTCTTCGATCTGCCGCTTGGCTTTCTCGACGGGGCTCGCAAAACGGAATGTGATCTCCGAACCTTGTAGCTCCTCGGGGATTGTACTGACGTCACCGAACGCGCCGCGGCGCATCATGATCCCGAAACACCGCTCGACCATTGGTCCTGTGTACGAGCTCTCCAACGCCCCAAACACGCTGCCGATCTCGCGGACGAAGGATTCACGTCGCTGTATCACTTCCGTCGCCGTCATCTGAGGACCGTCGAGGGGCAGGTTCAGGATGTTCTTGAAGAACACGGACATGATCTGCTCGCGTTCCGCTGATTGCGCGTTCAGACCCCATGGCACTTGGGCGTCTGAGGTCATCTGTTGAAACGGCTTCGACATGCCAAGGTTACGGATCGCCTTGGCATCATAGTAGCTGACACCGCCTGGCCGCATCTGTGGCGCGTTGACCATGCTATCGGATGGCAACAACCAGGGCGGATCGACGGCCCGGTGCAAGGCCCGGAGCATTGTCTTACCCATCTGGTTCAACGTAAGCACCGAGGGCAAAGCGAGGACGCCGGGTCCTCGTCCGTAGACCTCACCGCTGCGGGTGTCCCAGCGTGGGAATATGAACGGAAATTCTTCGAAGCCTTCCTCGAGGACCTGATGCTCGCTCTCGACATCGATGACGACGGACATGAACGGCATGTTGAGATTGTCGCGAATTCTCGGATCTCGATCGTAGCGCGGCATCGTTAGCCAAATGAACTCGAACAGCTTGTCCTTGTCCTGGTTGTTCTTCTCCCTCAACGCCTCGCGGGTCTTTACGCCGACGTTGTCTTCACCGAACTTCTCAACCGCCTGACGTGCCGTGAGGTGCTCACACACATACGCCTCGGTCGGTAGGTTGTCGGCATCGACGCCGATGTATACATCCTTCAAGTGGAAGGACTTGAACTTGAGACCGCTCTGGTCGTCACGTATGCCGATGAACCCGGCCGACGTTCCAAACGTCACCAGGTCATCATCAAGCTCGCCGGTCGTCTGGATGAACGACGCTTTGGGATTGTATAACGCACGCCAAAGACGTTCCTCGGCAAAGTCGACCCAATCCTTGACCGCTTGTTTCTCGAGGAGCTCTTCATCCTCGGGAACGATATCGAACCACTTACCCGGCGCACTGGACTTTGGTCGTAACATGGCACCGATCGAGTTGACCAAGGATCGCTTGGCCGTAATCGGTGCCGTGTCATAGATCTTATCCGAACGACGATTGCCGCGGTTCTGTGTCGTGAACCCGATACGCTCCGGCGCCAGAACCTCGGCCAGTTCCTCCCACATTTGGTTGAGGCTATTGCGTTGGTTCTTCTTGGCGTAGAGGCGCTCGATGATCTCGACCGGCTTGAGGTACATCATCCAAGCGTTTTCCGGGTCGTGTCGGCCGTATCACCCATACTTTGAGTAAGGTCCGTCTGACCAAACCCCATGCGATTGCGTGCGGCCTTCTTTGTGGCTGCCTTCTTCGCCTTCACTTCAGGGTCTTCAGGTGTTGGAACGGGCGGCGGCGCGGGCGGCATTGGCGGCGGCTTCGGGGTAAACTTTCCCATCAGATCTCCTTCATCATGACCGGACCGGTATCCCGGAATCCGGATTTGGTAAGCAGGTTGACGAACAGTCTCTGTTCACGCTCATCGAGGCCGGCGGTCGCCGTCGCGAATATATGCGTGCAGTTCTTTTCTCTCGCGTAGTCGACGACAGCTTCGAGTAGCGATCGCGCTGCTCGGGTCCTCCGACCAGACGGCAAGACCCAGAACTTGGTGACGTACAGCAACGGCATGTCGTGGAACTCGAGGCTCTCGGCCATCAACACTCCACCAACAACCTCGCTCTCCGTCTCTGCAAGCAGCGCGATCCATCCTGGCGTACCGGACACGTAATACCTGAGATGGTCTCGGGCGTGCTCACGGTTGAACGTCAGTTCGTATCGCGTCTCGTCGATGATGCCTTCAATCGCATCGAGCATCATCACCAGGTCGAACTCAGTCGCCTCACGGATATCGACGTGCATCAATACCGCAGTCCGTCATAGTCCGCTGCCGGCTTCGGTGCGCGCATGGCGACCTTGACAATGCCGGCCGGCGCCAGGCGTTCGAAGAACGTCAGCGCCAATGCGTCGGCGACGTCAGGTGATGCGATGCCGCGCTTCTTCAAATCTTCCTTCTTCTCCAGCGCACACTGTCCAGACACCGTGTACTTATACCCGGGCCCGAGGAGGTCACTCTTCAAGACGGCGACCTCTTCGTCCGGGATTCGGAACTGTGCGTTCTTCAACCAGTCGCGCATGTCGCCCCAGAGCTCGACCCGCTTGTTGGCCCAGCGGATCGGGTCATCAGCCTTGCGACCGACCTGAACATCTCGAACCGGGTAGCCGGCCGTCGTAATGTAGTCGACGACACCACCACCAACGCCGGCGCCATCAACGTAGATCATCTGCGGCTTGACGTTGTCAGCCCACCTCATGATCTCGTTCGATAGGAACACCAGGTCGTTCTTCGCATATCGTTTGACGTCTTCGATCGTGCGGCCGCGGCGCGTCAAGATCACGCTCTGGTCGTCACCGAACCTTGCCACGTCGACACCGAGGACGGCCGGCATGTTACCGTCGGGCGCCTCACGTCGGGCAATGGCTTCCTCGACAATCTCTGTCGGGATGAACTGCGCCTCGGCCGCGGCGGCGAAGTCGCACTCGAGCTCCTGTGCATATTTGGGCGGCGGCATCTCGGCCGCCAGATCCTGCAACGTATCCTCATCGAGGATCCCACTTTCGGATGCCTTGAGCATCAGTGAGAACCAATCCGCCTCTCTCAACGATCGTTGATAGAGGTTGTAGAATTCGTCGTATCCGCCTGGCGTTCCACTCACCGTCAGGAACCCATCTCGATCGGCCAGTGCCGGCAGGACGACTTCCTGCATCAACGCCGGGTGGACGTCCTTCATTTCGTCGATCGCCATCCCGTCGCTGTAGATCCCGCGAAGCGTATCGGGAGCATCCGCTCCGTAGAGCCGGATCCTCGCCGGCGTCCCCGCGGCCGATGGCACCTCGACCCACAGTTCACTCTCGTTGATCTTTCGATGCGAACCGAGGAACGCGGTCTGTTGTTTCGCATACGTCCAGGCTATGTCCTTCGCCTGGCGAAACAACGGTGCGATGAACTGAAACCGTCCTTGCGGCTCGGTGCATCGCAATGCGTGATCGACCAGGTCAGCAACAAGCGCGACGGTCTTACCGGCCCGGCGGTGACATACCAGACAGGCGCGTTTCTCCTTCCGCATGTGGAAAGAAACGAAAGGCGCTCGAGGCTGGTAGTCGAAGATCAGATCAGTTGGCATCGGCCTCGGGCCGCGGCACGGCCGAGATGATGTTAAACGTCAAGTCTCCTTCATGCTCGACGGCTTGCGGTGCCCGACCATACCCTCGATCGAGTAGTTCCTTACACGCCGAGATCTTGGCGCTGTCGCTGTCGGCTTGTGTGGCTAGTATGACCAATGTCTCGATGGCTGTCGTCGCGTGCGACCTGGCAAGATCTGACAGGGTGACCTTCTGATCACGTGTCGCACGTGAATTCGATCCACGTTTACGGCCGGCGCCAGGTCGACGTCCGCCGTGTTGTTTCTTCTCCTTCTCGGCCATTGATCAGACCAGAAGCAGAAGCAACAGCGTAAGTTCGACCATTACGCCTTGGCCGTAGCCCGACGGCGCTTGGTCGCGGCCGACATGCGACTAGACTTCTTCTTTTTCGCTGCCGTGGCTGCCTTCTTACCAGCCTTCGTGTAAGGGTAAGACCTCATCTTACCACCAGCCGTTTTAACTTGGGGCATGACCACCTCGTCTTGAAAAATGATGATTAAAAATCAAACGCCCTGCCGCGGAATGGGCAGGGCGTAAGTGTGATAGACTAACCAAAACTACTGCATCTTGTGTTTCACGTCAACGATGTCGAACATAAACACAACATGTTGTGAGCCAGGTCATAAATTGGCAGGTTAAACTGGCAAACTGGCAAAAATCATTTCTCTGCCAGTTTATTTTTTAAACGTCACCTCCATCCCCGGCTCATCGAACCGGCGCTTGCCGATCAATTCCGCGAACATCTGGTTACCGCGGACGTTACCAGGTCCGCGATCAGGTGTGAGGGTTTTCATTCGGTTCAGACTTTCAAGACCGCGGCGCCGGCCATCGTCATCAATGTTGCAGTGCTTCTTCTCATCCATAACCGTAATACCTCGCTAGATGTTCCAGTGCGACGATCAGCCGACCACGTGCATCGTTCAACGTGGTACGTCCATCGCCGCGGTTGATGTGTTCGCGTAAGCTCATGTCGACACCGATGACATCCCAAAGCACCGAGCCGGCTTGTTTGCCGACAGCCGTCATCGCCGCGGCAACAGCGCCTCGAGCTTGGATACTTTTCCGAACCAGGTAATCGGCGTGCTGCGGTGAGCTATCCACCTTGTGATGCACGTCCGACGTTGCGTAGTAGCCGGAGAGTTGCGCCGTGTGAAAATCGCTCGCGAACCGGAGCGCAGCCGTATGCATGTTGGGTTCGATGACACCATCGCGAACCCATTTTTCAGTCAGTGACAATCGACGCTGGCGATACTCGCCGGCGCGGATCGTCTCCTCGATGACAATTTCTGACATTCCCAATCTCCAGTTAGGGAATTAGGGAACTAGTGACAATTTCCCATGGAGTCTCAAATTAGTCTGACCACCATCACTACTAATTTATCTGCTCTAAGGGAGGTTTCCCTAATTCCCTAATTGACCTCAAAAATTCGACCAAGTCGTTGAAACTAAACAACTAGGGAACTAGGGAAATCTTTCCCTAGCTTTCCCTAATTGTCCCTAAATTCGGGGTGTTTTCCCTAAATCGGGGTCCGTTGTCGGGTGTCGAACTGTTTTGTGATCGTCTTAGTGTCACGTGCGGCGTCTATCGCTAACCAGTGTTCCCTATTTCTGACCGCTCTGACCTCGGTCTGTTTATTATTTATCGAGTAGCGTGCGCCGTTCTTTGTGCCTGGTCTGAGGTTGTGGAGCTTCGGCCAGATGTTCCGAACTGCCTTGTCGAGATCAGATCCGCGGTAGAGATCCGACAGGCTGAGATCGGCAGCGGCACGTCGGATCTCATGCGCCAACGTGTCACGTGTAACGAGGTCGTGCTCGGTTGTTTCTTTGACGTAATCTGTAATGCGTTCGATCGGTGATGATGTCGTCTCAATCATCGACATCTTACCTGGCGTCATCGGTGGATATACATGGTCAAACTTCGATACGTCTCGCGTTTTTAAATACCAAAATATCTTTTGTGGTTCGTCGGCTTCGAGGCTGCGGTGTAGTCGTTCGTAGTAATCGTTCTTCTCCATTTGTGTCGGGTTCGTCAGAACGCAAACGCGTCGATCCTCTTCCGGAATGACCAGGGCGTCGCCATGGTTCGAGAAGATCAAAGCGTTGAACCACATAAAATCGTTTCGCGCTGCACCGTACTTTGTGTTCCGCCAGAACGTCGACGGATCGTTCGAGATCCTGTCCTTAAACGTCTCGTAGCTGTCGAAGAAGTCCTCCCTGGTCACGTCCTTGGCTTCGTTGATGATTAGAAACTGACATTCAGCCGCCCAGTCATTATAGGTGTTCTCACCGCTGGTCCCCTTGCCGATCAATTGCTTGAACGTGGCATGATTGACGTGCCCCTTGAGGGCTGCCGCCAGGGCCTTACCGAGCCAGCTTCGCCCCGTACCGAACGCGTCCTCGGCGATCATCAGCATGGCGTAGGATCGCCGGCCCGGGTTCTGAACCTTCCAGGCCAGCCAGTCGAGAAACAGATCGTATTCGATATCGTTCGGCAGAAGGTAATCGATATGGTCGAGGAACACCGTCGGCTCCTCCGACGTCTCCGGCCAGGTCGCCTCGATGTAGGCATTAATATGGTTCTGTACGTCCATATCGAAAGTATCGTTACGGCCTGGCCAGTACGTGATACGTGCGGCGCGACGCGTGTCGTCGCTCTCGAGCATCGCTGTCGATACCTGGACCGGCCGATCGTGACCGGGTGCATCGACCTTACGCTTATGCCGGCCGCCGAACTCGCGGTCCTCGAGGATCCACCACCCGCCTTGCGGGCGTTGGTTCATGTCGGCCCACTTACATCCGTTCTCGACATATACATATTGCTGTTGCAAGAACGGCAGCGGGTCGACGCCGGCGGCCCAGGGCCCGCCCTGTTCGACAACCCAGTCATTATATTCGCGGAAGCCTCGCTCGCGGCAGTGCTCATGAAAACAATTAAAGCCGCGGCGCTCCGCGTGGGATCCACTGCCGCGGCCGAGAGGCGAATAGGATGCGACGTTCGAGCCTGTCGTGTGCTGATCGCCCCAAGGGCACGCGACCTCGACGAACTCCTGACCGCTGTCCGAGATCACGTGATTGTTCTCGGTCAGCCAGGTCAACACCGGATCATCGATGACGTTGGCGATCTTCGTCACACGTGTACCGTTCATCTTAGCGCGGTCGATCGTTCGCGACGCCATCGAGCTCCACTGCTCACTTGATACGCCAAGCTCGCGCGCCAGGTCGGCCAGTTGCCAGACGGTATCGTCGACGACCTCGACACGTGAGATGAAACGGTCCCTGCCCTCCTTGAGATTGGCGCTGCCCGGGATCCGCATCAGTCGATAAGATCCGCCGGCACCGCCATCACCCCAACCCTGCTCATGCGTCCACTCGATCAATGCCTCGTAGGATCCGAACTTGTCACCGGGCTCGAGCAAATATCCCCATTGATAGTTGCCGGCCGAGCTCTCGAGCTTCCAGGCTGGATCCACCGGCGGCGCTTCCGCCTTGGTGCCGATATCATCGAGGACCAGGCAATGATAGCGCGTCAGATCCTCGCGGCGGCGGCGCAGGGCATTGCCCTTTTGGTTTAACGTGCCACGTGTGGCGCTGACGCAAAAGTACCAGGCCTGGCGCATTCGTTCCGGGCGCCGCTTCCAACCTGTAAACACCTCATGGTCCGGCGCCACATTCCAGAACACCGTGTCGCCATTCGCCTTGGGCGATCCCTTGGCGACGCAAATCGTCTCATCGTCATCCAAGTCGCCGAACACAAACTCGAGAAACTTATCAGGCGTCATCACGTTCGCTCCAGAACTCATATATCTTCCTCGCGTCATCAGGGTTATCTCCGTCGAGCTTACGTTCGAATCGCGTCAGCGTTCCGTTCTTAGCCGCCGAAACAAATGACCAACCGTCCGGCTCCTTGACCTCCCAGATCTCTCCATCACGCATCTCGAGCCAGCGATCCCACGCACTCATTTGCGATACCTGCGACCGGACCAGATCTCGACCGCCATCGGCAGTCCGTCTGTCCAGGTCGGTAGGTCCGTCATTGCCAAACGCAGTTCTTCAGTTGCCTCGTCGACCTCGCTGTCCTCGACCTCGAGGAGGAGCTCGTCGTGGGTATGGCCGACGACCGGCCAGTCGCGCTCAACCAGGTCGGCCATGGCAGCGCGCAGGATGCACGCGCCGACACCCTGGGTCGCGTTCTCAGCCAGGAGACCGCCATAGAGATTGATCCGCGGCCATTCACTCTCGCCGCGTTTGGGTTTCCACGTCGCCTTGATGGCTGAGAGCACATCAGGACGGTTCGGGTGATCCTCGTCGACATCGATGCGCGCGAACGGATAAGCCAGCGGCCGGCCACTGGGCAGGAAACAATAGAGCGGCGTGCTGGGGTCGGTCGCCGGCTTGTAATACGTGAGACGTCCAACGCGCTGCTCGGATCCGGGATAGCGCACCGCATCCATGGCCGCGTTTTGCAGGTCATACCAGAACTCGACGGCCCAGGCGTTGTTGGCACGCCAAATCTCTTTCAGCCCTTCAGCTTCTTCATCCGGCATCGAGACCTGGTAGGCGCGCGCCATCGCCTGGAACGCTCGATAGCCGCCCTGGTATCCGAGCGCCAGAACAAGGACCTTGCCGATCGCGCGTTCGCTCTTTGTGACGTCGGCGGCCGGCTTTCCATACGCCTTGCCGTACTCCACTTTATATATGTCCGGCAGATCCGGGTCGGCGTCATTGGTGTTGAAGACGTCGAGCACTTCCCGGCCGCCATGACTATCCGTCAACCATGGCAGGATCCTGGCCTCGATGGCCGACCAGTCGCCACAGACAAACGTGTAGCCGTCTGGCGCCACGATCGAGGGACGTAGCATCGAGGCCAATGTGTCCATGACATTGTCGAGACCCCTGCCCTTGATGACGTCGTCGCGCACCTGGTCGGGATCCTGGGCGCAGCGGCGCGGAAAATTGTGGACCTGGAGACCGACGGAACTGAACCGCCCGGTCTGACCGGCGCCAGAAAACATATAAGCGCCCTGGACACGGCCGGCGTCACCGGACCGCGATACCATGGCATTGAACTTATGGACGCTCGAACGCCCGGCTTCGTCGATCAGGTTGATCACCTCGACGACATCGTCAGGCAGGATATCGGGGTCGGCCTCGACGAGCTCGAGGAGCTTCCGCCGCGCGTCACGATCGAGCGCCGTCTTCGACGTCTCTTCTCCCGTGCGCCGATCCTTCTTCGTCACCGTCATTGCGTCCTGGATCCGGTCGTCCTGATCCGCATAAGGCAGGAGCAAATCTTTCAGGCGTTGGTACTGGCGCGGCGACGTCACCTCACCATCCGTCAAACGTGACAGTTCATCGCTGATCTGTGCCACTTCCTGTTCGGCGTAGTTGCCGGCGGCGTCGGCGAACTTGACGTCGACATGGAGACCCGCGTCGTTGATCTTCTCGGCCGCAACGAACGAAGCGAATTCGGCATCGGTCAGCGGCTGCGATGCCTTGGCCGCCAGGCGTTCAACCTCGACGTCGCGTCGGCAGTAGGCATACATCTCCCGGAGGAGATCCTCGTCCATGCAAAAGTCAGGCATCACTGGGCACACCTTTCCGTGGGATGCAGAGAAGCTTGATCAGTTCCTTACCGCGGCGATCCTTCTTGACGTTGAGGTTAAGGCATGTGCCGAGGTCCTCGAGCGCACCAGGGAGACCCCGGGCGCGCGCCTGGGCGGCCGTGCAGTACCAGGTCTCCATCGGGGCCGAGGACGGCCAACCCAACATGGGACCTAAAACAAAATCCGTAATGAGGCGCTCGAATTGAGCGTTATGGGCGTGGACCGACCTTGGACCGCCAGCACCCTGGAGGAAGCTCGCCATGTCCCAATCCATGGGCTCGCCCGGGATCCAGATCTTGATGTCGTCATCGTCGAACGCCCAGCCGCAACAGATGATCGAGGTCGTGTCTGACATGGCATAGCGATACGCCCCTTCAGTGAAGAGGTTGACGGCAGACCGGGTTTCGTAATCAATGTGTAAAATCAATGGAAGCGAGGGGGTGCCTTTACGACACCCCCATCCCTTTCGTTACTTGACGCTACGGCGCCGGCGACGACGGGGTGCTTCAGCTTGAGGCTCGGGGGTGGGCTCGGTTGCCACTGGATCCACCTCCGGTGCTTCACTCGCCGCGATGGCGGGAGCGTACTTACTCTCGCTCAAGAGCTCGCGGTCCTTGTTCGACCAGTCGACGACCTTGAACACCGGCTCGAAGATCGTGCGCTTGAACGAGTTGTGCTTATAGCTCCGGTGTAGGAGCTCGACGATCGGATACTCATAGTAGTTATCCGGGCGCCCCTGGACATCATTGAACAACTGCTCATAGGCTTTCTTCGCGCCGTTTGAGTTGTTCCTGTAGAGCACCTCGAGCCCGGCATCTTCGCCGGTCAGGCAGATCATCGGGATGCCGATCTGCTCTTTCCAGTCGCCGCCCATCTCGTCATAGCGGTGTGCTGGCTTGTGGGGCGGATTACGGAAGAGCCCCATGATCTCATCCATCTTCTTAGGTCCGCCGGCGACCTTCGGGTCGGCCCACCAGACCCAACCGGACTGGAGCATGTAAGGGTTGATGACCCAGAGCGAGTCCGGTTCGACCTCGATGTTCTCCTGGCCGTAGTTCCAGACGCCGCTGTCCCATTGCATTTTCAACAGCGTATCGCCGCCGTGTTCGGCAGCCGGGGCCGCAGAGCGGCTTTCAGCCATGGACTTGTTGAGGTCGTCGACAGACATGGTGTCCGAGTGAAATGTTGTTATCTGATTCATTTTATTGTCGTTCCTTCGTTGTCTTGCGGCAAGTTCATTGCGCCGCGGGGTTTGATAACGACAGCCGGACGAGGATCCGCCGCGGCCGCCAGTGTGCGTCCCGAACTCATCGAGACAATGTGCGTTGAGATGTCGGCCGTAGAGCCGGCCAGCTTCAACGCTTTCTCGGCTTTCGCCGGAGAAACCAATTTCTTTTCGAACGCCTGATCACCGAGCAGATCGGTGAGCACGTTCTCCACCTCATTACCCGACCAGCGCCGGGTGCCACGCTTGTCGACCAGCTTGTAGCCGTCGACGTCGCGCCCCTTCTCGAGCTCGTCGAACGCCATCTTAAAGACGGCACGCGACCAGTCTTCGACCTGGTGCGCCATATCCAAAAGCGCGCCGAGCTCGTTCGACGGGATCTCGGGATCGATCGGACCTCGGTTGATCAGTGCGGTAACCATGTCGGTCTTCGACGGACACGTCGCCTCGGCCCGGCAGAACTTGCACCAGGGCCCGGGTGTCGTCTCCATGTCGCCGGCGATCGCCTTACCGATGGCCGCCTTCATCTCGACGGTGAACGCCTCGAGCTCGTCATGGCTGACGATGCCGTGGGTCAGCGGCTGATCGACCGGCGGCTGAATAATCGCGATCACGATCTCACGTTCCGGCGTGAACAGCTTCTTGAACTCGGGCGTCTGGGTCGCCGCGGCGGCGTAGAATTTAAGTTGCATATTCTCCCGGCCGACGTCGACGACGATGCCGCGGCCGAACTTCCAGTCGATGACAAAGACAAACTTCTCCGACCAGACGATCAGGTCGACCGTGCCGAACGCGTCCATACCCTGGAACTTGACCTCAGCCTCACAAACGTAGTCGTAGTCCGTGACGTTATACTCACGCATCAGGTCATTGAGGAGCTCGAGCGCCGGCTCGATGGCTTCTTGAATATCGTCCACCGTGAGACCCTCGATGTGATCGAGACATTCGATCTCGCTCATGCCCTTATCGAGGACGAGCTCCATGGCGTCGTGCTTGCGTGTGCCATCCTCGGCGTAAGGGCTCGAGGGCTGCGCCGGTGCGGCGAGCTCGAGTTGATACGAACCAATGCAGTTCATCCGGCGTTTCGCTGTGGAGCCGCCGATCAGGCTTGAGTGTTTAGCTGGCATGGTGCGTCTTCCTCTCGTCGAGTGCTTTGTTCAGCGTGAATGTTTTGTGCATGAGCGTTCGCGAAACCTGTTCGTCGAGGCTATTGGCCAGGTGCAGGAACCGGGCATGGACATTGTTGTGTTGGCCTTTGCGATGAACCCGGGCCACGGCCTGGGCATTGTTGGCCGGCACCCAGTCGGCCGAGACAAAGATCACGTCCGAGCATTTGCCATCGGCATGGAGAGTGATGGCCGTGCCGGCCGCGACGATCTGGCCGATGAACACGCGGACGTCGTCGTCACCATGGAAGGCCTCGATGGCTTGTTGGCGACGGAGCGGCGTCACGTCGCCACGGATCACGACCGGGTTGAACTCATGCAACGCCTCACGTAGCGACGTAATCGTGTCCTTATAGTTGGCGAAGATGACGACCTTCTGCATGGCACCGTCGGCGAGCTCGGCCTTTACGATCTCGATGCAGTCGCCGACCTTGGCCATCTCGGTGACACGGCGCATGGTCGTGATGTGTTCATCATAGACGCCGGTGCCGCTGACGTCGCGAAGCAGCATCTCGATCTGTTCGCGGTACTCGGCCTCGAGCTTGCGAACCTTCGATGCGGTCTTATCACCCATCACCTCATAGTCGTGGAACGTGACAGGTGGAAGGTCCTCGATGACGTCATGCTTGTGGATGCGCGAGACGTCGCCGCGCAGCCGAGCCCACAGTTGCCGCACCTCGGCGTCACGGTTGCCGACGATCTTGAGACCGTAGGGCGTGTCGACGCATTTGCAGAACGCCCTCTTGAAATCGTCCAACGTGACACGTCCACCGGGCCGCAGCCCTGCCAGGAGGTCGGGGCGCGTCGCCCGGATCCAGGGGAAGAGCTCGGTGATGTTGTTCGGTGCCGGCGTACCCGATAGCGCCCAGGTTTGAAACGCGCGACCAAAGAGACCGTCGCGGCCGTAACCATTGCCGCCAAACACGGCCCGAGCTCGAGCCGACGTCGGCGTCTTCAGATACTGGAGTTCGTCCAGGATCAGGACGTCGAAGGTCAGCGCCATCAGACGTTCCCAGACAGCACGCTTCGCCGCCAGGTCATAACTACTTATAATTACGTCGGCATGATCGAACGTGTCGGTGCCTTTCTCGATGACGGCGATCTCGCGATCGCGCGCCTGGGACTTGGTGAATTCGTTGGCCAGGTTGCGGCGGTTGACAGCCGGCGTCAGCGCCAGGATCTGACCCGGCACAATCTTCTCGGCGACGTTCTTCTCATACGCCAGGTCGCAGCCGCGCACCGCGGCGTAGGTCTTGCCGGCGCCGGCATCCCAATAGAGAAGTCCTGCTTCGCGGTCGGAGAGGAAGCCGGCACCATCGACCTGGTGCGGCATGAGTTCGACGTTCATCGTTGATCCTTACTTATCTATAAAGTCAAATGTCAGTTGTTGGTCGGTCACTTCCACGTTGTGGACAGTCGAAAGATTGAGCTCGAGTTGTTCATGGAACCTGGCCATCGGTCCTGGCCGGTCATCGATGCCGCGGTCGCGCGCTTCGAACCAGAAAAGAAACATCATCCCGACGGCAGCGTGCGCCAGGTGGTGAAGGCCACTGTCGTCGGCCGTCGTCTCGCCGTCCAACCAGGCGCGCAGGTGACGACGTGCGGCGTCGGAATAATCAGTCCACGGCCGGCCGCGCATCCAGTCCCAGTCGTCATACTTGTCGGCGCCGAACTCGCGCACCCGCACCATCTCGTCGACGAACTCATCAACGAGCAGCGAGTAGCGGAGCTTGCCTTCTGTTTCTTTAAGCGCCTGGAGGGTCATCGTGAGTGCCTTTCTTTACAGCGAGCACAGCGTGGGCCGAGTGATGGCATTGCAGAGATTTGATCCGCCAACCGTCATCGACGTAGCGATCGATGTCGTCATAGACGACGTATCGGACAGTCGTGACTGTCTCTTCAAAGGGTTCTTCAGTGTTTGACACGCCAGTCCGTCTCCAAATGGTATTGAGCAATCAGCAACGCCTCGGCGCGGCCGTGATCTTTCTTACGTGAAAGCTGATCGGAGATCCGTGGCCATGTCTCGATAGCCTTCAGCCGGGACATCTCTTTATCGGATGACAATTTGAAGTACCGTTTCCAATGTGCCGGTGACACATATCGAATGGGGACCTCGAGCGCACCGAGTGCGCCCTCGATGACGCCAAGCGATCGACCGAATTTAAACGAGCTCGAGACACCTTGCTTGGGCATCGCGTGGACGTGCTCGACTGCGGCATAGGACGGCATCCAATCACGCAGCATGGCTCCGAGGATCGGTGCCGCGACGATTCGGCGCTTAGAAGTGCCGGCCGTCGGCATGTCCTGGACATCGAGGAACCCGTCGCCGACCAAAGCCAGCGCGCCATCGAGCCCGGGGTCAATACCGACGATCTTCAGCATTCCATGAATTCCTTGGGCAGCCGCACGCCGGCCGTGTGCGCGAGAGTCGACACTTTCCAGCGATGCCGCCAGGGGATGCCGCGGCGGCGCCACTTCGAGACGTACTGAGTTGGCACGTGTAAGAAGTTCGCGACGCGACGCGTCCCGCCAAGCTGATCAATGAGGTCGGAGTGAATTTGCATAACCCTGAAAGTACCAAATTGGTGCGATGTAATCAAACATTTTCTGACGGCGAAAAATTAATATTTGATTAAGAAGATCCAAAATGGTACATCGATTGTCCTTAGAGAGGACACATTACACAAAGGGAGAAGAAAATGCCGAACCGTTTTATTAGTGAAGGCCTCTTAGACCTGGTTGTCGATGTTTGGCCTAAGCTCAACGCGCGGTTTGCCATTATGCGCGCCGCCTATAGCAGGGGCTCAGTCAACCCGTTTGCGGTGGCCTTTGACAATATCAACATGAAGTACAAGATGGCGCGGCCTGTGATTCAATATCTTTGGGCATGTTCGACAGACAAGATCCCGGCTAACATTAGCGAGATGTGTCGGCAGCTAGATATCAAGTCGCGGTCGAACGCGAACGATATAATACGTGACTTTAAAGCTATAGGAGTTCTTGACGAAAACTTACAACCGACCGACGCGTATCTTGCAATGTGTCGCCAGCGCATTCTGGCTGTACTGAACGAGCCTGTCGTCAAATCGTTCGTTCTCTCGGCATCGGCGTTCTATCTGATGCGACGCGTCGACTCTCTCGAAGATATGACAACTGAGGCGTGTTTATGGCAAGACGGCGTGCCTGACGCGATCAGTCAAAAGGACGTCGAGGCTCTTATTTCTTCGGGTTTTGGTCAGTATTTTGATCCATCGCGGTTTCCGGGCTCGGCATCTGTCGAGGTCCAAGGCGTTTCTGCAACATCAAAAGTTGGCAAGCCGGCCGTAGACCGACTACTCAAACGTGAAAATGTTGTACCTCTAAAGGACACCGCGTCTGCTTAATTCAGGTAATCGCGAACCTTTCGAGAGCGGGGTATACTCTGATGCATGATCGCAGAAGCAGTAATACACGACGAGTGGGTCGAGAACGTGGCGACGGATAAGTATCGCAGCGCGTTCAAAGCTCGCCTCGTCAAGGCACGGACCGACGCCGGCTTCGAGACGGCGTCCGAGTTCGCCATGGCGCTTGGCATCGAGAAACCTCGATACCGGAAATATGAACGTGAAGATAAGGAAGGCGTCCTGCCTTCCTATGAAGTTCTGATCCAGATCAGCCTGGTCACAAAGCGCAGCCTGAACTGGCTCCTCACCGGAAAAGACTAACCTTCTAATTTAGACGCACCAAATTGGTGCTTGTTTTCTCCCGCCTTATGGCGTACCATCTTGGTACGACATAAATTTATTAAGGGAGAAACGAATGACAACAAACACCAAATCAGTCGACGACCTGCTCGAGATCCCGGACTTCCTGCGCCGGGACCCGACGCCTTCCGCTGCGCTGACGCGTGAGCCCAAGCGCAAGTGGATCATGCCCAAGAAATCGAAAGCCAAGTCCAAGCCCAAGCGTAAGACCAAGGCACCGCGGATCTCCGACGGTGACCGTTGGATCCTGCGCTCGATGGGTTGGACCGACAAAGTTCTGACGGCCATGCCAAAGCAGGACATCGAGATGGTCTTGAATAAGCCGCGGCATATGCAGTCGGCCGACGAAGTCAATTACCTGAACAAAGACAACTAAGGAGAACTGAACATGAGCACCAACTCACGGATCGATCAGCTTGAGCAGATCATGGACTTCCTCAAAACGTCCCCGATCGACTTCGATATCTCTTCATTCCAGGCGGGTTACGTCCACGTCAAGTTCGCGATGCCGCCAGCACGCGAAAAGAAGGAAGTGATCCACGGCCTCGAGGCAGCCCGTGCGGCACACGGTGACCGCCTGAAAGGTAACGGCGCCTAGCCTCTACCCACATTGCGACGTATCGCCGAGAGCCCGGACCTACTCGCCGGGTTCGAGGCGTTAGTAGAAACACAAAATTGGAGACAACAGATGCATATGAAAGATCGGGTCGAGGCGTGGATTAACTTGAACAGCGAGGTGGGTAACATCCTACGGGTAATCGATTCACTTCGGATAGTCGACACCGCGCACAGGAGTTCGATTATGTCGGTTCTTGTCGAACAACACGACCGGACATCCAAGGCGCTCCTCGAGTCGCGCAAAGCCTTAATCGGCGACGACGACTGACCTTGCCCACATTGCGACGTATCGCCGAGAGCCCGGACCCACTCGCCGGGCTCGAGGCGTTAGTAGACAAAGAAAGGATGAACAATGAAAACGCATAGAGATGTACAACTGGCCTCTTGCTATACGAATCTGGTCAGTTGGATTCATTACAGAATGGATCCCAGCGGCCACACACGATGGCAGCCTGGGGACGGGGACCCGGTCATTGCCTCGCTGGATGAGTTTATACGGCTTTCCATGTGGGCACGTGTCATTGGATGTGCATCCCGAACCTATTCGGGAGTCCCGGCAAGCGATGCTCTGATCGCACGCGAGGCAATCAACATTCCAAAAAAGGTTCGCGATGCCGCGCTGAATTTCGCCGTGAATGATGGACTATTGGAGAGGCGTGAGGAGCACGGCGTCATGCGCTACCGCTCCACAGACTTGTTCGATTGGGTACTGGAGGGCCAGCCTGGGTATCAGGGGGGTGATTTAGGATGACTATTCTCGATCACCGTCAGACGTGCGCGTATTGCGGCAAGGGTGCCGCCAGGCACACCGAGACGATTGGCTGGCGCGAAGGCAGGGAGTTTCCGGAGGGGTTCAACACGCGCGTCGAAAAGTCGACCAACCTCCGGGAGTACTGCGCCGGCCTGACCAACCATCAAATCATCAGGGTCGAATGGCACGCCCATCTCCCCGGTTGGTCTGATGATGACGACCTGCACCGGGCGATGAACGATCGGATCGCGGAGATCTTCGGGGACATTGACCCCGACGACCTGGTGCTATGTGAACAAGCCGACGACTACAGATATAATAACCAAAAGTTCAGGCTCGAGTTCGCGACCCACAAGGAGATCCACAAGGTCATTACGTGGGACGGTGAGAGCTACAGGCCCCTACCCTACGGCGGCCGCGGTGCAGCCTTTTGCAAACAAGGGTGCGCCATCAACTTCGCCAACGCCGCTTTCGACGCCGGCTATCGGATTGTGGAGCGCGGACAATGAGAGTGCGACGCGCCGCAAGGTGGAAGACGGCCGGCAATGAAGCTTCCTGGCCAGACAACATCCGTGAACTGATAAGCCCTCCGTCACGCAAAGCCAGACGCGCAGCGCAGTCCAAAGCCAAGGGACAAAAACATAAGCTTCCGTCTCGGCCAAACAAGAGCGGCAAGACATTCGATCGGTGAGGACGCCGGAGCGGACACTCCGACGCCCTCTTTTTGCAACCGGGGCATCTGCCCCAATTACAGAGAAGGGACTAACATGAACGTCATTAATTTCGAACGCAACCTGCCGGTCTTCGAGGAGCATCAGAGCTCCCCGATCCTGGCAGAGGTTGTTGCCCGACCCATGTGCGGGAAAGGCAGACGCGGCCAGGAGCTCCCGGCCAGCGGCATCGTCGGGAACTACGCCTACCGTGACGGCGAGGCTCGTTTCCTGGGTGTTACCTCGAAGACCTTTAAGATCGTCCAGATGCGCGATCTTACCAATGGCGCGGAACGTGCAATGCGGGACGTGCTTGGTGAGAAGGCTTTACAGAACGTCAAGGTCACCGATCGGATGGCCGGCAACGGCGCCTTTGTCGAGCGACGCTACACGATCGGCGACGCGACGCGGAAGATCAATTACAGAGATGCCGGTATTCAGGTTGGCACGACCGTCGGCGCCGAGTTCCGGATCCGGACAGGCTTCGATGGCCAGACAGCCACGGCGCTCTCGACCGGCACCCTCGATCTGAGTTGTCTCAACGGCCAGGTGTCACTTCGAAATACCGACGCATTCGCGAAGCGTCATACGAAGAACGCAACCGTGGAGATCTTCCTGGATTGGATAGAGGATGGGCTCGAACGCTTCGACGTGAAGATGGATCACCTTCAGCTTCTCGCCGACACCTCGGTCAGTTTTGAACAGGCCAAGGCTGTCATCCACAAGCTGCCCGGGATCTCAGAGGCGCGAGCCAAAGGGCTTATCGATCGCGTTGAGACCGAGATGGTCGACCGCGGCAGGAACGCCTACGCGGTCTTGAGTGCGCTGACCTACTACTCCTCACACAACAAGGATCAATTCAAGATCCGAAACACGGGTAACGACAACGTGGCTTCGACGCTGGCAGCGCGCGAGGTCGAGGTTCAAAGATGGGTCCGGTCGGATGTCTTCAAGTCCCTTCACCAAGAGGCAGCGTGACATGACCGTCATCGAGATCCTGCGTGAAAAGGTATCCGAGGGGATCCTGACCCAGGACCAGGCCGTCGTGCGTCTCGCCGAGCTCTCCGAGCTCGATGAGGCCAAGGCCCGGGAGCATCTGGAATGAGACCCTCATCGGAACACTTCCGTGAAGCGTGGAACGTGGTAGCGAGAGCTACCGCGTTCCCTTCATCCTACGTCGAGCTCTGTCGGCGTTTCCTGAAACAATGGGGTGTCGTCAGATGAACGAGATCCTGATCCTGGGCGCCGGCGTTCTCGTCGGCGTTCTCATTGCAACGAGGATATCATGGTGCGGATAATTTTAAGATGGCTCGGGTTCCGAGTGCGCCGCCGGCCGGTTCAGGTCATCACCAACGTGCGTGTTGATGCAGCCAGGTTACAATGATGGATAACCTGATCAACGAGGAGCGCCCCTTCTGGCGCTCGGCACCGATACGTTGGCTGTCACGTGTAACGTGTCAGTTCCACGTGTTCCTATGGCGCAAGATGTGGGGCAGACGATGAAGCTCAGTCTTAGCCGCCGCGAGGCAGCCGAGGCTGTGTCTTGCTCGATTCCCAAATTTATGGCAATGGTGGAATCCGGGACGATGCCGGCGCCTCGCCGGCTGATCGAGGGAGATAACGGAAGAACCGTTAAGTGCGTATGGCTGGTGACGGAAGTGCAGGAATGCCTCGAGGCGTTGCCTCGGGATGGAGAGACCATCAGGGACGAATTGGCGTTCCTCGATGGTGAGCGTTAAAGTGAAATACGTTAAGGCATACCGAAACCGACACGGAAAAGAATATATTTATTTCCGCCGCGGCGCCGTGAAGATACCGCTGCGAGGCCCATTAGGATCCCCCGAGTTCTGGGAGGATTATCACGCGGCGTGCGGCAAGGAGATCGTCAGCAAGCCAGCCGCGCAGATCCCGACGCATAGTTGGGCGTGGGCTGTAAAACAATACCTCAAGAGTGCCGAATTCAAACAGCTTGGATCAAAGACGCAAATCGCGCGACAGAACGTGCTCGAGCGATGGGTCGAAAGAAACGATGGGAAGGTCGGCGCCAGCGCCGTGCGTTCCTGGAAAGGGAAGCATTTTCGGAAAGTGCGCGACGATATGGTCGATACGCCGCACGCCTGGAACAATCTGCGGAAGTTCTTGAACCAGGTCTATACCGTGATCATCGGGCTCGAGGTTGTCGAGACGAACCCGCTGCGCGACGTGAAGAAGCTCGCCAGCAATAATAAGGATGGTCATCACACCTGGACGATCGATGAGATCCACCAGTACCAGGACAAGCACCCGATCGGAACGAACGCGCGCCTTGCTCTCGAGCTCGCACTAATGACCAGCCTACGGATCAGCGATGTTTGTCAGATCGGTCGACAGCATATTACCAAGGATGGGAACTGGATTGATTTCCGCCAGACCAAGGGGGACGTCCAGCATAAGGTGCCTCTGCTTCGGCAGCTACGCAATGTCATCGATCAGACAGATACGGAGGGGTTGTTGACGTTCCTGGTAACGTCTCACGGCAAACCTTACACGGTCAACGGTCTGGGCAATGCGGTTCGGAAATGGTGTGACCAGGCTGGGTTGCCGCACTGCTCGATGCACGGGTTGAGGAAGGCGATGCTATGCTACCTGGCCGAGCCGCCAATGCTCTGCACGACCCAGGAAATCATGTCGATCTCGAACCATCAGAACATGCAGGACGTCGAAACTTACGTCGCAAAGGTCAGAAAAGAGAGGCTCGCTGAAGGTGTCAGGCAGCGCCTGGAAGACCAGAATGAGGACCAGAAATAGAACAAGAGTGTCTACCCTTTTGGACCCAAAGTGTCTACCCTTCTATTTCACCAACAAAATCAATGACTTAAAAGAGGAGTGGCGACCCCTACGGTATTGCCACAATTCAACAATATCAATGACTTAGAGCTAAAAGTGTCTACCCTTTTTCGATATAGTGAACAATAAGTTGAATTGAGAAGTGTCTACCCTTTTAGAGCGGCGCGCCCTGGCAGCAATCACCATCGGTAATGCACCGGCAGTTCTGACATTGATAATGACCATGGACGAAGATCGGCGGCTCGAGGCTTCCGCATTTATCACACCGCGAAGTAGAGGTCTGTCTCTTCCGCGCGCCTTCGAACGAGGCCCCGCATGATGCGCCCTCCTGCCCTCCTCCACTGCCAGATCTGCCGTCCTGCATTTTCAATCTCTCCTCTTATAATGTTGGATCTGACGGCGCTCGCCCGGAAGTTCCCGGATCCGATATTGAATACGAGACTGGCCAGCGCCGACTTCTGATTACGCGTTAGATCTTCGGTGTATGGCTGGGTGAGCCGCTCGACCGCCCGGTAAGAGATGTTAACATCTCGCCGCAGTAGTTCTTCAGCGCACTCCTCGGTAATCGCGGGATGCAACATTGTGACACGCTGACCATCAGCCGCGTAGATAGCACCAAAACCAATAGTGGCATGGCCGCCGCTGCACACATAAGGTTCCAGCCGACAACCTTCGAAGTGTCGAACAATTTCGAGACCTGCATCATTAATGCCCTCCGTCATTTAGAGATCTTTTCCAGCGACCTATTCCCGAACCAGTAAGCGATGATCAGAGACAGGAGACTGCTCAACTCTTCACTAAACGCCGCGTCGATTGCGTCGACGACGTTGGCGCCGGAATTGTAGATGGCGATCGCCGCCGCGATCTCGATCCCGACCCAGGTAAACGTGACGATGTATGTCACCATCGGTCGCACACTGGCCGACAGCGTCGATGTCCAGGGCGCCGCCTTCTTTGCCATAGCAGCGTCGTGTCTGTATATCGCCTTCATCTGATCGGCTTCGACGGTTAGCTGGGTCTCCTCGAGCCTGGCCGCGCCGACGGCAGCTTGGGCCTTCGCCTGGGCTTCAATCATTTTTAGTTCATGGGCCTGGTCGCTTTTCTGCGTCCAAAGCTTGACCAAGGATGGCACGACGGATCCCGCCAGGCCGACCGCACCAGATATCAAAGATAGCACTTCACTTCTCCTCTAATATTTTAACCGCCCTCTCCCAGCTATGCCGGGCGAGGGTGTCATCGAGGCCGAACGCTTCCGGCCGGATCCGTATGGTCTTCGCATTGACCTCTGGCGCCGGGAAAAATTTTATGCCGCGATCCGCCAACCCGCAGAGCGCCAGCATGTCGTAGTAATTCTCGAGGTCATCGATCGACTTCTTGCCGCCGACTCCGACAGTGAAGACATATTTTCGGGCGAGCTTACCCCGTTCCGCGACCGGTCTTGATGAGCTCTTAACCTGGACGCGGAGAACCCTAGATCCTTGTGTCGCGATGATGTCGTAGCCCATCGCGTCGACAATGTTGGACTGCCATCCAATCTCGAAAAGAAAAGCCGAGACTAGGTGTTCGCCCTGCCGGCCTGTCATAATCTCCAATTACGTTTTGACCAGGGGACCTTGAGACAGCCAGTTGAGAAGGTCTCGAGTTTTGACCTCCCCGCTATTCCCGACGCAGCCGCGGTCGTCGACGAGCGTCAGGATAGATGTGTCGATGGCTTGGCGGCGGTTGGCCTTCTTCGAGTGAAACACATATATTTCACTGGCCTCTAAGTAGGTCCTCGGCTCCTGCGAATTGAACCTTTTGAGGAAGGCGTCAACATCTTCGCGATCGGAGACCCTTATCTCGGTGACGTCTGGGAAGCGATCGTCCAACGTGTTACGTATATCGTTGGCCGTATGAAGACATGGGTCGGGTGGTTCGGCTGCCGGCTCCGTCGTCTGGCACCCCATCACGACCAGACAAGCGGCCAACGCGACAGCGAGACGTTTCACGTTGCACCTTTATCTCGCGAGATTCGAAACCATCTGTAGATGACGAACGCGATACTGACCGCAAGAAGCGTGATACTGAGGGTTGTCTCGATCAAATCAAGCCATGATGCGGCGATGGCGGCGCCGCCAGGCGTTACGGTTGCGATGTCCTTTGCTTCCATCACTTTTCCTTCACTGCCGTGGCCTTGTGCTCACCATTGTGGAGCTTGAGATTTGAGTCGGCTAACTTCTCCAAGTTCTTAACCCGGGCCGAGACGTCAGCCTCAAAGCGTGATCGCTTGTCGAGCGATGATACCGAACTAATGATCGCGTGCTGCTTCAGTTTGTCCTCATGCCGGCCGGTCAGGCCATCGATCTGATCGAGCCTGGTCTGGATCTCATGGAGCTCTTTGGTCATCGAAGAAAACTTTTCTTCGGCGGCTTTCAATTGTTGACGCACCATCCCCCAGGTGACGGCCAAGCCGCTGACGACTGTGCCGAGCGTCAGGAGCTCGCGCGGCCCGAGGTTGAGGCCGCCGTCCATTATGAGCTACCGCCAGTTTTTGCCGCGTACATCAAGAACGCGATAAGGCCGCATAATACAGCTACGACGATGAGTGCTTTCCCTCCCTCGACCAGGATCTTCTTTATCAGTTGATCGAGGTGCTCCTTCTTCTCGCGTGCTAGTTCTTTAGCCTTGCGAGCTTGTTCGGCTTTCTCTTTCACGCGACGGCGCTGCTCTTCTTCGATAGCCTTGAAGGTATCCTTGCCAAACTTGGCATCGATCTCTCGAGCCAACGCGACCCTGGCGTCAGCCAGGCGGCGCTCCTCGAGCACGTCTGTTGCGACATTCGAAAACGACGTGTCATCTGCGTAGGCCTCATCCTTTTCACCGAAACGGTCGTGGATGATTTGGTGGTTCTTGTTCCGCGGACCGCCTTGCGCTTGCGGTGCCTTAGTCTTTTTATTTCGAGCGTGCGCGGACTCGGCAGACCACAGTTTCGAGAGAGCCCCGCCTATGTCCTTTATATCAGTCGCGGCGCCTAATGCAGCCTTCACCCCGGCGATGCTCGCTGCCACGGTCAGAGGATCGATTTTTTAACCTCTCTGTCAGCCATGCTCGGTATCTCCAATACCTAGCCATCTCCGCAGCCAACCGACCTTCGGCCGTGTTGGGGTAAGAAACGGCACCCACTCGAAAAAAATTCGCCCCCACATTCTAACGCGCTCTCGACCTTCCTTTTACGCCCAACGCAAGACCACGCCTGACACTCGAATTTCTTTAGTGTTATGCGTAGTCACTTTGTATTTCATGCTGGTGCCAGAAGGCTGGCTGCTAATGTCAACGGAGCCTTCATAATTAATGAAATTGCTATTTGTCGCACCGGCAACGAGCGTCACTTCGCTGTAATTACTTCCCGAATTGCGCGAGATGAAAGCCTTGATGTCGGTATTTGCACTCACCGAATCGACCGGGTCGGCCTGTACCGTAATGAATCCAGTGCTTGGCGCTGACGATGCGGTCAAAGCATTGCTAATTAGCGTCATGTTGTCTGTCGTCAGTTGTCGAGTTAGCCGCATTTTAACAATCGCAATGACGGCTGATCCTGACCAAGAATCCATTTCAAGACGCCAATAGCGGTGGGAGCCAGCACTCGACCATGATTGCTCGTAGTCCGTTGATGCGCTGCTTTGAGTGAAGTTAAACGTCGCGGCATGAGTCCAGCTAGAATTGTCATCTGAGTACGCCCAAGCTCCAACCCGTGATCCAGCGTAGCCAGTTGATCCTGTTTCCCAAAATCCCTTGATAATGTCTTGCGCGTTGCCAGAGCCAAAGTCGATAGCGAACCACCAGTTACTAGTACTGGCAGCTAAATCAATAGATTCGGGATTTAGGCCTGTTGTCCCAGTGGAATAAGCATGTGCCATTGAACCCCATGTCGTACTGTCGTCCGATACGATGTCTTCGGCATCAGGGTTGTGATAATAATCATCACTCGCTGAATAGGTTGCGTTTGTTTTGGTCGCTAAGGTATCTGAGTCGAACGGGTCAGCCGCACCATTAGCGAAATTTAAGGCAGCACCTTTGACATCGCTAACCTCAAGCGCCAAAGCTCTAATATCTTTGTCGGCAGGCAAGCCAGATGTTTTGGCAGATGTCACGGCCGCATCAAGAATTTTTGCTGTGGTGATCGCATCAGCGCCAATGTCTGCCGCGCCAATCACTCCCCCGACCATTCTCTGTTGTGATCCTAAAAATGGCATGTCAGGTGATCTCCATGAACGACAGTGAGATATCGATATAATCATTAGCTGCCGCCTGGGCAGTAATGCTATCGGTTGTCTGCAAGACGATCTTTTGACCAGCGAACACCTCAAGCGTTGTACCGGCGGGAATGCTCGTGTCTTTCAACAGAAACACATCAGCGTTTGTGTTGGGGTTGCCACCAGCCGTATCGCTAACCAGCTTGACATCAATGTCGGTTGCCGCGCTGTGACGATTGCAGATCGTCATGCCCAGGATTACCGTAGTTGTACTCGACGGCACCGTGTATATCGTGTCAGCGCTGCTATGGTCTACAGACGCCCTTGTCGCTACTTTGAATGTGTTTGCCATATCTTGCTCCTTTCGGGATGCTTCCCCCTAATCAGCCGAGCGCGATCGCCAGAGCAACCGCATTTGATTCAGTTGTGCCGCCAAGGTTTGCGAGTGACGTGGCCGCGTTTGCGACATCCGATAGATTGTTCGAAGCCAAAAGATCGCCACTGCCCGCGCCATCCCCGCCCGAAGGTACGAACGTCAAACCGACGCTGTCGCCGTCCGAAATCGTCCCAACCGTAAGCACGTGTGTCACGGCGACCTTCGAGTATGTCGTCGCACTGGTCACGCTGCCGGTCACCTTGTAGACCAGAAGCGCGTTGGTCGAACCGTATGACGCTATATAGACATAACCCTTGGCGACCGCGTTTGAGATGTCGTCCCAGGTGTCGACCCAGGCATTGACGCTTACGCCGCCGGCTTCAACATCATCGACGTAGAGCACCGTCGCCGATGACGCCGTCGCATGATTGAGCCAAACCTTTCCGGCTCCCTGGTCACTGTCGGCTGTCGCCGTCTCGAACGTAAACTTGACCCCGTTCTCGGGGGCATTGCTGTCAACGTAGGCTTTGATCGATTGTTGCGTGGCTAACGCCACGGCACTGTTCGACGACATTGTGTCCTCGTCGAGGACGCCGGCGGTGATCGTTGCACCGGCACTCATGCCGAACGAGGTAATGCCGGCCAGGGTGCCAGACGTTGCCGTCAACTGAGCCATCGACACGTTGGCGAACTGCGCGTTGGCATATCCAGCGATCGTCAGGTTGCCTGTCGAAGTCCCGGTCGCTGTCGTCGTCGCGGCGACGAACTCATCGGCGCTCTCATCCCAACCGACGAATATATTATCACCGGTGGATCCACGCTCCATGATCATGCCGAGATCGTTGGCGTTGGATCCGGCGCCGCTGTTGATCTCGATCAGCGGATCCTTGATCTCAGTATTGGTTGCGTCGTTTGTGATTGTCGTACCGTTGACCGTCAGATTACCTGACAACGTCAGGTTCGTCATATTGACGTCGGTCGGGAGCGACAATGTCGGGTTGCCCGAGACGCCGTTTCCGTTGGCGACGGTGATGGCGTTCGACGTACCGGTGATCGTGCGGCCGGTAAACGTGTCAGCCGACGTCTGGGTCAAGACGCCGTTTGTGTTATAGGCGGCGAGTGCGGTCAGGGTTGCGTCAAGCGGCTGCGCCGAGATGTCGGTCCGCACTTCGGTCGGTGTCCGCATCTCATAATCTGTGGCGCCGCTGTTGGCGCGAATGTAATTGAGTGCCGTCAGAGACGTCGGTAGAGCAACCGCCGACGCCATCTCAACATCACCGGAACTATCGAACGCCAGGACCTTCGATGCGCGATCCGCTACCAGGGGTAATGCCGGTCCGCTTGTCTCCTCGATGGGGACCTTCATTGAACGGTCTAATTCGTCCTTGAGACGAAGCATCTGGCGCACGCGACTGTCGTGCATCGGCTCCAACGTATCAGCCGGCGATATCGTTCCGCCGCGGGGTAAGTCGGTCGGCTGGGTGAAGTCCGGTTTGAGTTGGATCACCAACGTCTCACCTGAAGCTACCGTATAATCACTTGGTGATGTGACGACGGTCACAGTTCCAGCGTTTCCGGTTCCTGCGCCCGTAATGTTATACTGGGATCCGGCTGTCCACTCTGTGCGGGTCTTCGCGGCGTTGACATGCGTCACTGTGACTTCATCGTTGGACGCAAAAGAAAACGACGTCGAATACGACGTCGTGGCCCCGTCACCCGCAAAGGTGACTTTATTGGTCTCAGAACTGACCGTCATGGCATAATTCCTCTACATTAACACAACATATAGTATTGTGAGTTTCAGTTCAATCTAGATGATGGGGTTAAAAGACCTTATCGCCTCGGATCAAGGCGCCGTAGATCTCCTCGAACGTGCTTTCGGGGTCGGTCTTCAAGGTCCCTTCTTGCAGCTTCTTATAGTAGTCATACATTCTGACCATCTGGATCGAGCCTGGGATGCCCGCCGCCATACCAAAAACGGTGAGCGCGTTCTTGACGAATGTGTCCGGTATCTCACCTTCCTCGACCCACTCCGGAATGTCCTTCAAATCTCGGACACTCTTAATACCCTTCTGAATGGTCCCCTCGACCGGCGTCAGTTGGAAGTTGAACCCTGACGTGATCGAGTTACCGACATCGCGGTAGCCGACGACCTGGCCAATGCCGTATTTGATAAGCGCCATCAAGGTCCACATGGCCCAGGTGCCCTCGGGGTCATCCTCGAGGTCTTCATCGCTCGGCAGCGCATCGAGAAGCAATGCGCCGAGGACCGCAGGTATTAACTGCAACATTAAGGTCTGCCCGAGGAACTCAGCGACGGACCCGATCGAGATGCCTTGCGCGCGCATCTTGCGGTAGGCTTCGGTCTGCAAATTGTACGTCGTGTTGAAATACGAATAGAACATGGTCATGAGTTTCGAGAGCTCGGATGACTGTTGCACCATCGAGAGGTTCGAGGCTCCACCGGAACCTTGCGTCGTCCTGACCGTCATGTCGGCGTATTTGATGGCCGCGGTCTCGTCGCCCAGGCGCACGCCCTCGACGTCACCGTCCATGGCCTTGTTGTAGGCGCCGATCCAAGTCGGGTAAGCGACGGCGACAACGTCCATCAAGATCATCGCCGAGAACCCGAGCTTGCGGACCTCGTCATTGAAGCCGGGGCTGTCCAGCTTGTTGACGACGTCGTCGACTTCACGGGTGAGCATCTTGGCGCGTTCCCGCATAAACGTCGACTTGGCGTCGATTTCTGCAATACGACGTCCTATGCTCGCCGGGTTATGCCAGAACTCGCCGACCCCCTGAATTGTTCGGCGGATGCCAAGCCTGGCAATCGACTGCGTGAGACCGAACGGCTGCGTTAATATTGAACGCAGGTTGAGGCCCATTAAAGCCACGGTCGTGTTTAACCTGGCCGTCTTCAGGACACCAAGATCTGCCCAACTATCTGACGAGGCCAAGTTGCCGTTGGCCGTCTTGACCAGAACTTCCTGCATGGCGGACAGATAGGCTTCGCCCATGGTGCCGACGATCGCTTCCTGGATATCAGTGTTTCCGAGGATCTCCGCGGCTTCGTTGATGGCCGTGCGGAACGCGATGTCCTGACTGACTTCGTCCATATGTCGCAGCATGACACCCAGGTCCAACTGGACCGGCCGGCCGCCGGATCCGATCCGCGCGATGGTGAACCCATGTGAGGTCTGCGCGCGGGAGAACCCGCCTGACTTCAGTCGGTTTTGCAGATCCTCTTCGCTCTCGCGCGCCGCGCGTTGATCACTGTATGGGTTATACTTGAGCGGGTAATACCCGCCGGTGAACGCTTTGTCGCCGACGATGAAAGGTATCGCCTCGACGCGCTCTGGAACAACGCCGGTGCTTTCGCGCTCGAGTGACGATATGCCAGGGATCGTTCGGCCGTCCGGCAGGTTCACATCCTCCCAGAATTGATTGACCATCTTCCAGATCCGGTTGATGACCTGGACGTCGCGTTTATCGAGGGTCGCGAGGACTTCCAGGATCGTCTCTTCGTTCCACATCTCACCATACTGCTTGACGAAGTCGCCGCTTTCGAGGAGGGCTTCTTGCGAGCTCTCATTGCCCCAATTGAGCGCAATCGCCATCCGCTGCTCGCGGGTCAGGCCCTTGCCGCCCAGCCCCTCGATTGCAACCTTCGAGGCCTCGCGTCGGATATGGTAGCGTTCTTTGGGCGTGTAGACGTCGAAGATGTCTGAATATTCTTTCGACAGCATCTCGACCAGGACCGTCTTGGTGTTCTGTGCCTCGGTTATTTTGTCGAAGACAGCGGACCACATGGGCCCGAGGTTCTCGAACCCGTCGAGCTCGAACATCATGCTCTCGAGCTTCCGGTGCGAAGCCGGGAAGAAGCCTTTCATGGCCTTCTTGCGTTGATCTTTGACGATCGGAACGGCAAGCGTTGACTCCTTATTCTTACGTGGTCGCGCCTTGCTTCGAATATTGTCGGCAAGCTCGATGCCGCGACGTGCCTTTCTCTCTTTGGTCTCGGCCGATTTTTGCCGCCCCATCTTGACCAGGTTATCGGCCATATCCCTAAGTGCCTCGAGCTCGGTCATGGTCATCTGTTTCCATGACTTGACCTTGAAGCTGAACTGCGGCGTACCGTTGGCGTCTTCACCAATGAAGTCTACCAGGTTGCCGGGCATGATCACGGCTTCGCCGGCGGCGCGCTGTTTTTCGATAAACGCCATCACGTCCGCGGCGGTCTGTTCCTCGAGGCGGTCGACGGAGACCCCGGAGAACTCGTAGAATTCGAGGAGGTTCTTAACCTGACCGATGTAGTTCTTATCAATGCTGCGGCTGTCCATGCGGGTCCGCTGGTAGTTGCGTAGCCGCCGCGTGATACGTTCAACGTCCGTGCGGCCCTGCAAGGCGCGACGGAACAGTTCATGGTTGAGCATGTGCAGCCGCTTCTGCCGGAACGCCTCGACGAAATCTTTCTTGGCGATAGCGCGCTCGGTCTCGCGTGCGGCCCGGACCGCCGCCGACTGATAGCGCATAGGCTTCAGGATCTCGCTGACCGGGCTCTCGTCAAAGATCCGATCGACGATGGCCTTGATCGTGTCACGTGCGACGCGTTGCTGTCCCGTTTGACGTGCCAGGGCGTCGAACTCCAGTTGGATGGCGCCAGCACGTTTCTCGTTATACAACGCCTCTTCCGTCAGGCGTTCGATGCTGCCATCGTTCAGAGGATCACCGAGCTCGGATCTGGTCATCATTGAAGCGTCGCGATCGATGGCCGTACCTGGCGGCGTCATATTTTTCAGCGCCGTCATCATCTCTTCGACGCTATCGAAGCGCATGGCGGTCGCCATCAGGCTCGGATCCGTAGCCGTGGCGGCGTCGTCTGTATAGATCCGCCGTCGGCCTTTCGGCAGCGCGTTAAGATCCTCCTGCGTGTAGCCCATCTCGAGGAGCATCGCCTTACTAATGCGACGGTCGGCCAGGCTTGCCGGCGTCTCGCCAACGAAGAACTCGCCGTTGACCAGAAAATGAAACGCCCGGTATTCCGGGCGGTTTTCGTACATCTGACGTTCGACGATCTGTTTGTTGACTTCAAGCCGTTGTTGGAACTGTTCCTCGCTCTCTTGTTGGAGGGCTTGCTGCTCTTCGTTCAACGCCGTGCGGCGTGCGTTCTCTTTGGCCTCTTCATCAAGATCGTTCCACGCCACACGTTCCTCGGCCGACAGAAGCGCGAAGAGCTCGGGCGCCGAGACGGTCGTATCCATGCCGTTCGTTGCGTGCATCTGATCGATCTCGGCGTCGGTGGCCAGCATCTTATCGAAGACGCTCCGCACCTCGTCGGTCAATTCGACGTCGAGCCCAGTCAGCGACTGATAGACCTGCTTTAACCATTCCTTGAAGACGGCAAACGCCTGGCGCAACCGATTGCTCGGCGCCTTTCCTTCTCTAAGGTACGCCTCGAAGGCACGCGCCAGCTTCTCTTGTTTCTCCTCCGCGGCGTCACCGCTGATGCGCGGATCCAGGTCCGCTGCACTGCCGGCACCGACATAGTCCAACATCGAGGAATAAATATCTTTCTGCCGTTCAGATGCGCCGGCGCGTAACGCCACACGTTCCATGAGATTGACGAAGACGTGTCCGGTTTCATGCAGCATCGTCGAAAGGTCCGCGTTCTCGAACATCTCGACCTTAATCTCTTGCTCGCCGAGCACTGCGCGGCCACGGGGTATGATCGGATCCTGCATCAACGGGAAACCGTTGTCTCGGATCGTTTCAGCGAGCTCTTCGTCGATCGGCAGGAACCAGTACCCCTGCTTAGTGTTGATCGCTTGTTTCTTGTCTTTGATCAGCCCGTCGATAAACCCGCCGAGCCTCTCGACCATTTCTTCAACACGGTACGAACTAAAGTTCGGCCCCTGAATTGAACCCGTCTCGTTAAACGCCAGGCGGCCGGGAAGCCTATAGGTCAGGTCGATCATGGTAATTTGCGGCAGCGCGTGCGGCGCGTCTGGATCTATAATATCCGGGCCGATTGGCACGCCCGGTTTCAGGAGTCTCAACCCTGGTTCTACGTTGATACCGGTGGTGCCGGCCGCCTCATTGAGCAGTCTCTCGAGGCGCTTCAGCATGGGAAGCTCGGGCTTGAAATCGCTCTCACCGTCGTTGGTCAGACGGAACAGTCGTTCGCCAAGCGTCGCTTCCATGATCTTATCGAGCTTCGTATTATCACTTTTCTCAACCGCGTCCGTCAGCGCGGCAGTAAATAGATACGCGTACGCCCACTTCATATCATTAGTGACCTGAGTGGATCTCCTGTTATCCGCGCCCTCGAGCACGCTGGTGAGATCAGCCGGCCGTACACCTTCACTTGTTACGTCGGCAAACGCCGGGTCATCGGCCAGTCGGATCACCGATGTGACGGACTTTGCCATCATCACCTTGGTGTTCAGAACACCGAACATCTCTTCGAGACGGTTCCGGAGGGGCGGGAGCACCTGTTGCCTTAGCCCATCGTAAATGGTGCCGCTCTGTAATAAACTGTCCTCGACACCGCGGTCGTATAAGTCAAAGTCAAGATTATCTATAACGTCAAACCGCAGACTTTCAACGGCGCCTTCGCCATAAATTCGATCGTAATCCTCATAGGCTTCGTCCAGCCATTGCTCAAAGACGGGCTTGAGCTCCTGAAAACTCGGGAGCTTCCTGCCGGGTTCGACCGGCAACATCTCTTCTTCGGCTGTCGCATCGTTTTCAAAATCGATATCGTCGTCGATTTCGTAGAGCTTCGGCTCGGCACCCGTCAGTTTTTTCGTCGCGCTTGGATACTTCTGATCGTAGAGGTTTGCGTACATCTTTTGTGAACCTGGGCTCCATTGCCCCGACACGGCGCCGGAACTCGACCAGGCGATGGCATCGTGACCTTTCTCGACTGCCTCGACCAACATGCGTTTCATCAAAAGCATCGTCCACGCATCGTCCATCAAGGGTGCGTCGGGGATCTCCATTATCCAGCTATCGAGATCTTTGTTCGTCTTGAGGTAGGGGCCCTTTTCGGTGATTGGGCCGATGGCCGCGGCCAGGTCCTGAACAGCACCGACAACGTCGGGATCCGTGACGTTATCGAGGATATGTTGAAAGGTCAGCGCCCTCTTCAGGAATTTTTTGATCTTCTTCTGGATTACTTTCCGCGGTTTTTCTTGCATTATCTGAAGTGTGACGTCTTTGCGATCAGTATCGTCGGGGAACCTGACTTCGTTGATGGTGAACTCCGAGAGATCTATAGACATCTCCGACCTGAGATAATTCGGTTCGATACCGGTTAACCGTTGGACTTTATCCCCGACTTCTAAATCGAGATACATAGTGCGGACGATATCCCGGAGGTGCTGTTCCAGTTGGACGCCGGATACACCTCCTTTCATTTGGATAGATCTAGAGGCCCCATCCCTAAACTCAAACACACTGAGGATATCGACGATATCCGAATAGGCTGCCATGGCTTGTTTCTGGCCATCGGTAACCGACGTATCCAGTACGTCTTCTGCGTCCCCTCTCAACGAACGCAGCCGGTCGAGCGGTTCAATGATTTTATCGCGCACTTCGGCGGCGAGGCGTTGTACCTCTTTATACTCCCGGACCCGTTCGTTAACCGAACCGAACTTCTTCTGGGCCGTGTCGATATCGGACTGACCCTCGTCAAGCATTAACGTATTTTTGCCGCGCAGGTCGCGGGTCGTCACCCGCCCAAACGCGATGATGTTGTCTTCCTTGAACCGATGTTGCTCATGTTTATAGCGCCCGGGAAGATCTGGGTAGATCAGCTTGAACTCCCGGTAGGACTTGGGTTTTCTGCCGTCTCCCATATCAATGACAAAATTATCCCACTCCGTCGCCCCTGACGTTTCGCTAGTCGACAGACGAACGAGTGCTTCGTTGTAGCTGTCGGCGGCGTCGAGAATATTACCGTTGGTGTCGACCGGCAGATACCCAACAAAACGAGAGGGCATACGTTCGGCCGCCTCGACCCGAATAATACGTCGAGGCATTCGATCGTCGGTGACCTGTTCCGTCCAGACCTCAATAGACCCCATTTCCTTGGTGATATCATTTTTGGTGCCGTCGATCAGAGCGGTGACGAAAGCCTCGGCCAAGTTCTCTCCGGCCTTAACCTTGTTGCCGGTCCGGATTGCCGGGTCGACGCCGAGGCGATCGAGGAGCATCTTTTCGCCGCGTCTCATATACTCGCGAACTTCGCGCTCCAGCCCTTTGTCGCGTGCGCCTTCTCGATTATCCATCCAATCATCGGCGAACCTCTCATCAAAAAGGTCCAGGGTCTGGGTCTTTTTGGTCGGCGGCGGACCGATCTCTTCGTAGACTTCCCTGAAGGTATCGAAGACCTCCTCCATACTGTTGGCGAAATTAAAGCCCTTATACTTCCTCTGACCTTGAACAATACTTGAGTCCGCGCCTTCTCGCTGCCCGTAGAGTTCGGCACCCTTGGCGTTGAATTGATCGCTGTATTCCAATGCGACTTGTGCTTTCTCGATCGCGTTTTTAATACGGGAATCGCGATCCGTCTCGAGCTCCTGCCTCATCATCCGATCAATATCAGTTGTGTCCAACCTGTGGATTTCAATGTTGTGGACGAACTCGAAGATGCTTTGCGGATGGCCGTAGAACCCGTCAGCTTCCTCGACAAAGTTAAACCGTTCTATCCGTTCCTGCGCCTCTTTATCGACTACCTCACGATATTGTGCCATAGGCTCGTTATAGAGCTCTTCATCCATAAATCTTCGAATTTCGGTGTAGGTGGATATATCTTGTTGAGCCTGAAAATCCGACATGGGCTCCACATCGAGATCACCGGTATATCGCGTGCTGCGCGAAACGACTTCAGAGATTAACGGGAACCCGTCGGTCTCGAGGAACTTGACGATATCGGCGCGGCTAAACATGAGCTCTTCGGGCGGCGCCATCATTTCTTCGCGGATACGCTCTGCTCGAGCTTCCGCTTCGCTTTCCGTTTTAAACCAGTAGAGCGTTTCCTCCCCTGCGACGACGAACCACCCATCTTCGTCTTCGCTCCGTTCTACGTAGACACTGTCGACCATACTGGCTTCAAGTTCAGCATCGAGTTCTTGCGGGTAGAGGATCAGCATCTCCTCGAGCCCGGACCATTTGAGCACCTCCTTGATCTGGCTCGCAGGAACGTCCTTGGCTTTCGATTGGATCGCCGTCCAGATGTCGCTGCCCTTGGCGACGCCATCATTCTTCCAGGCCGGCAGGTTCAGATCCTGGGTAATTTTAACGAGGGGGTTGAAGAAACGGACTTTGCCTTCGCCGCGGTCTCTTAGGTCTGCTTGGCCTTCCGGGACCGTTTGGTAGAACTCGACGCCCGTTGGCCCTTCGCCGGGCTGCGCGAAACCGGTAGCGCCGACAGCGGCTGGAGGTCGATCGGAAAGATCGGCGTCGCCGTCAGGCCCTCGAACAGTTCCCGGGCTATCGCCGGCGATCCCTTCCGCGAATGCGATGGCGACCGCGGAGATGTTTTCTTCGTTGACCTCTGGCCTTGACCACCACGGGGCATTGAGCTCCTCCAATACAATCGGTTGGTTCTTCTCATCGAGAACCAGTTTTCCGCGCCGCGTTTTGTATCGTTTCGATACCGAAAACGGCACGTCTAACATAGCAGGTTCGCCGCTTTTCAACAACTGCGGCTCGCCTTTCTTGTTCGTCTTCTGACGCTGGCCAACCGTCCTCGGGATGACGCCGGCGTCAGGGTTCTTCATCGCTTCCAGGAACTCGACAAACTGTTCGACACGGAACACATAGGTGAGGCCGCCAGGTGCGGTATAGTTAAAATAAGGAATGCCAGTGGATGCGACGCCGTACCTGGCGCCGTAGGCATAGGTCCCATATTCGCCTTGCATAGACGTTGTCTTATGGATGGCGTCGGCCTGGTTGTCGACCGCGTCGGCGATGACCGCATCGAGCGTACCGTGGCTGGCTTCCTGGGCGCTGTCAGCAATCCAGGTCTCCCAGTGATACCGACCGACGGAACCGTCTTTCGGACGGCCGAGCGCCGTGTAGATATCTTTGACGTTCTGTTGGATACCGCGCTCGATGGCTTCGTAGATTAAAAGTCCGCGCGCGCCCGCGAGGATACCCTCGAGCGCCGAACCTGTCTTTGTAATCTTCTTTGTCGGATCCGCACCGGACGGCACCTTGACCCCATCCCAGAGGTTGTAGCCGGTGAACCGGCCGTCATTCCACATCTGGCGCAACTGCACCCGGTCGATCACCATCACGTCATCGAAGCCGGCGACCAGGAGCGTGAATGACAGAACTTTATTATCGATGCCGACGCCTTGGCCGAACGTCGCGAAGGCGCGCCGGATCTGTTTCCCGGTCGACTTCGGATCTGTCATCATATCGTGCAAATATTGCAACCGCGAACGACCCGTGCCGTCACCAACATCGAGGGACATCTTTCTGAGGAAATCACGACCGAACGCGTTCAGGTTGTGGCTGGTGCCGGCGCCGGGTTGACCGCTGCCCAATGGTGCCTGTTGTGACGACCATTCCAGATAGGCATCGAGGTCTAGCTCCTGTTTGGCGGCCTGGGCGATGAACTTGTCGATGCCCTTATAGATATCGAGGAACATGCTTTCTTGGGCATACGGTGACACGCCGCGAGACAGGAACGACCAGAGAAACAGTTTCGTCGTATGCTCGATGCCGATGTCACCATTGATATAGGACTTTCGAAACCGTGCGGCGTTCTTAAAACCATGATCGGCCGCGGCGATCTGACCAGGTGTCAGCCGCTTCAGGGACGCGATGGCGCCGGCGCCCTTGTTGGCGATCGCTTTGATAAACTGGTTCGGTGCTGCCGGTACATCATCATTGGCCAGGGCTTCGGCCATCATCTGTAGCCAATTCTCTGGCGACGTGTGCGCGTCGGGATGGTTGGCCAGCACCGGATCCAGGTTGGCGATCTGACCGAGTGCGTTCTTGTTATTAGTCTCCTGGGTAAACAAGGGTCGCGGCGGCAACGGTGCGGCCGGCTCGACACGCTCTCTTAGGTATGGTGCGACGCCATGCTTGTTGACGTCCGCCTCGACGCCAGGCGGAACGACAGGGAGCCCGTCCTGGAAAAGGATGCGAGGCTTGTCAGTTGGCGTGTCACTGGCTTTACGGACACGGGAACCAGGAATTACAACCTCATATTCTGTATCCGTTCCCAAGCCAGGACGAAGAACAGCATTTGGAGCCGCTAAAATGTCTTTTTTATTTACTGTATAAGCCTGAAGTCTTTCTGAGCCGGTTCGGTCCATCCAGGGTAATGATGCTCCCGTAAAATTCGGGTTAAGTGTAAAAGATACCGGATCATCTCCGCGCAACTCTCCATACCTATACACTGTTATAGTGTCGGGAAAATCTCCTAGCCAAGACTGAGTAGCATCGTAAACCTGCTTTACCGCTGATCGTATCTGTCCGGGAGTGATGTTGTCTGTTTCGGCGGCATACGCAAGCGTATCAAACGCTTGATCCTCATCTACTAAGGTTCTTACTAAGTCTGGATTATCCGCACCCACTAGAGATTTAGCGAGGCCCTTAAATGGATACGGTTTAAATATCGGCGGCTGAAATGCGGTGATAACGGCAGCCGGCGTGCTTATATCTTGAGCCGTCTGCGCCAGCCACTCGTCTAAGGTAATGCCCAGTTGCTCGGCTCGTTCAAGAGACGATATCTCTGTTATTTTTCCGATACGATCTGCCGGGATGTTCGCCATGCTTCGCAAGGCTGCGCCCGCGCCGGTTTGCAAAGACGGGTCTTCGGATGGATCGATCTCAAAGACGTCGCCGCGATCGACCTCTACGATAGATATTGATCTGTCAGGGTAATCAAAGTCCATCCGCAGCGCCCAACGGACAGCGTCTTCCGCGTTCTCAAACGCGAAGACCCCGCCGTCAGCGTTATATCTCTCGCCATCAGCGCGAACGTAGTTGCTAGGCTGTAGCTGTTTCAGCCCGCCTTCCGCGATCTCCTCGACATTATCTGTAAACGTAACGTGATAGACGTTCTGCCTGGCGGCAGCCGGCGTGTCGCTGCCCTCACCGACCAGGGCGCGCATCTCGTCGATATTGTCTGGTGACGCAAGAACCGTCTCCGGCATATTACGGACGATGGTTGCGTCGAACTGTCCGGTCAGTTGTGTCGGCATCGGCTCGCCCGAGAGCTCACCAAATTCGGTGACGCCGGCGGGATACTGAACCGCGATCGGCATCGTCGTCGCGCCGCCGCGCTTGAGCAACACCGCCCGATGTCGACCTTCATGCCCGATAACCTTTCCGTACTCATCAATGGCGATGAACGGAATGGCGTTTTCATCGACCCGTTCTGTTTCCGCCGGGTCAAACATGGCCAGCACTTCATCGAAGGGTTCGATGTTTGAGACTGCGGGGTCTTCCGTCTCAACCGTCTCACGGGTTTCAGGCGTCGTCGTCAGATCGAGGAATGTATCGATGTCGATCCGCGCGACATGCGCTTCGTTTTGGTTCCTGCCGATCGCCGAGATTATTGTCCCGAACTGGTCATCCATGAACTCCATACGCGCCGGCGCCGCCGCGGTTTCGGCTGCGGACTGCTCGAGGGCTTCCACCATCGGCGTATCGCGATCGGCATAGGCGACTGAACGCATCCGGAGCTCGGGGAACACTTCTTGAAGTGTAAGCGGCTTGTCCATACCGGGATCGGTTGCTTGCGTGATAAAGAAGTTCTCATAGAGGGCAGCGATCCGCTGCGCGCCGGCTCGGGTATATCGTCCGGTCTTCGCGATCTCCTCGGTCACGGTCGTGCGGAGGAGCTCGGCGTCCTGCTCGACCTGGTCGAGCTCTTTCGTACCCTCGAGGTCTTGGCGGACCTGGTCGACTTGTGCAACCAGGCGTGCCTCGGTAGCTGCCGTATCAGCCTCACCCTCAACCAGGGTCGGTGCGTCGTCTTTCTCACGGACGTTCATTAGGAAGCCGTCGCGGAGCTCGAACAGCGGTCCGTCACTCACGGCGTCGAAGAACCGTGCGGCCGGTATGGTGATATCACCGCCCTGTTCAAATGCCCGGTTCGCTTGCTTCATATCGACGCCAAGCGCCTCGAGAGTTTCGACCGGATCGACGTTTTGACCTTGGAGGTACGCGACGATCGGCTGCGCGGCGACGTTGATCTCGGTCAGGTCCGCACCGGCGAGAGCCTCAAAGAATTCCTGGAAGACTTCTGGCGACCGCTGGTGCAACAGGCTGTCGCGAGTGTGGTCGAGGATCGTGTTCATGTTGTCGCGATATTCACGTGCGCGCTTGGTCTTATAGGCGTCGCTAACGGCCGTCGATGAACTACCAATGGCGCCACCCATAACCAAGCCGCCGGCAAAACCATTGAGTATGGCGCTCGTAAGTTCTTCGACGTTCACGTCTTGGCCTGCGGCATAAGTCGCCGCGAGCTCGGTGAGGGCCTCTTGGATCCCCTCGGTGACACCCTCGATGCCGGAACTCTTTCCGCCGCCCTTGACGGCGCTGCCAATACGACGCGTCAATGACTTACCGAGTTGATCAATAACAGCGTCAGCCGCGGCATCCTTCGGATCGATGCCGAATGCTTTAATGATCTTTGTTCCAACCTTGCCGGGGACGGCGCTATCGAGGAGCGAGACAAGACTGCCGGCGCCAAACGCTACATCAGGCCTGACGACGTCCGGATCTTTCTGTTTGATGGCCGACTGGACCTCGCCGACGCTTTGGAAGATGTTTGGTATGAACGCGCCGAGAAAACCACCGATCGATGCGCCGGCGATGCGCGCGCCAGGTACGGGGATCGCTGCGGTTAGTGCGAGGCCGGTTTTTGCCCCAGCCAGGCCGCCGACCATGCTCGGCGCCATCATTACACCTTGCTCGCCGAACGTCTCCTTTAGCCACTGGAGACCGGAATCGAGGTTATTGATATCCTCGACCTTCATACGCGACGGTTGCGCGCTGATCTGCGCTTCGTTTGAGATCCGCCCTTCACGTCCGAACTCAATGAGATCTTTTGCCCCGAACATCTCACCGGTCGCTTCGGCGGCTGCATAATAGTTCTGTTGTAGAAGGTCGATACCGCGTTCGGCAGCGCCAAAGAAACTAAGGCGTTCCTCGATCTTGGTTAGCGTGTTGATGTCGTCTTTGGCGGCGGGAAGGACTTCCGGGTTCTGCGTAAAATATAGAGAGCTTTTAGGAGCTCGCTCAAGCTCGTCAATGAGGTCTTGGCGCTCATATTCCTGGTCGACGACATCTCGGTTGGCTTCCAGGTCCTCAACATTGAAACCTGACTTTCGAGATGTGTTGAGATCCTTGGCACGTTGATCAGGAACGACACCGAGCGAGGTGTCGACCGCCGGACCCACTTCGGGCTGTAGCGCCTCGATCAGATCCGGGGTGTCTTGGTTTTGCTGCTCGCGTTGCAGTTGCTCGATCAAATCCATCAATCAGTCACGCCTAGAAGTCTTTTCAAACGCTGTTCGTTTTTTGTGACGAAGGCCCCGGCTACATTCTCGATGAACCCTTCGTCGCCAACCCGAGTTTTGGTAAACGGGTCCCGCGACTGGCGGATGTTATTCCTGATCCTCTCGAGCATAGCTTCAGGGATGTTGGCGAATGGAACGCGCGCGACAGCCAATTGTGCCGGCGACATCTTGGTAACCCTTCGACCTGCTTTGTCCTTAAACGGACCCAACCGCATAACCATCCCTGAAATCGATTCCTCCCCTGTTTTCGGAAAAAACATCTCACCGGTGTTCACAGGGTCGGCGGTGATCTTCGCCGTCAGCCGCATGACCTCGCGTCTGATCTCGTCATCTTCAGGAAAGGTCGGCGCTTTTTTACCGTCAGGGCCTTTACTGGCCTCGATGGTCCGGTCGAGCCATTCCTCAACCCGCTGACGTAGGACCGCCGCGTTTACGCGTAGATGTTTCTTTACCCCGGCTTTCTTCACCGTACTAAAATCAAACCTCGTGGGTATTTGCGCCGCGACCTCTTTCATAATGGTCGCAGCTTCCTTATCGACGTCTCTGGTGTTGGGGTTCTGTTTGCTTTCAAACTTGCGCTTCGCCGTATTCCGCGTCGTGTTCAATTTATTCCAGACTGTCTCGGTTAGTCCTTCCTTGAGGGTGTTGAACGCTGCGTCGGGTATCTGGCGCAGTTCTTCACCGGTCATCTTTTCGTGCGTTTCTTTGATCTGTTTATTATTGGAAGAGGCAAACTCTTCCGCTGTCTGTGCGCGCCCTATATTCCTTGACAGGGTCACCAATGCCCCAAACAAACGTGGGTCAGACATGATCCGTTTGGCTTCTGCTTTATTTCCAGCGGTCGTCAGAAAATCCAACAGGCTTTTATCACGGTTGGTTGCCAGAAACTCGGTTGCCTTATAGGTAGCTTCGGCGTCGAGGCTATTCTCTTGTTTTGTAAACCGCGCAATGCGTCGGTCGAATTCGGCGCGAACTTCTTTTTCAGTCTCGCCGCTAAACTTTCTGCCTATCTCGGCGTGCGTGTCCCGCTGCCATTTTACGTCGCTCATGAGCTCGCGTTCCGACTTTGTCGGGTTCGCAGTCACAAATTTTTTAATGGTGTCATCGGCAAATGTCTGGGCCGTGTCTAGACGTGATCCGTTTTCAATGCGGGTGCGAAGCTCGTTCTTGACCTTCTGGTCGATTTCACCGACGTGCGCGTTGAAATATTTTTCGGCCGACACGCCGCCGCCAGCACGGGTCAAGAGATCGTCGATAACTTCGACATGGGTCTTCGACCGAGCTTCATCGGCCATATCCTTCGCGACTTTTGCGTCACCGGTACGTTTTCTGTAGTGCTGAATGTTTGCCGCGTGCTGCTCGGCGATCGTCTTCTTATTGCCCCAGGCCTTCGTTGCCTCGTCGAAGGTTGCCTCGCTGATCGCGAGCTCCGTCAGATTATCCGAGGCCGTGGTATGGACCTGGTCCTCATACTTAATCCGTTGACCGCCCTGGTGACGCGATACGTTCGTCAGGAACGTATTCCGCTGCGCGCCGAACTGTTTGATGATCTGCGCTTGTACCCGACTGCTCGAAGCCTTATTAAACAGGTCGTCGTAGTCAGTCTGATATTTTACCTCGTAGTTATTGCGCTCATCGACGGCAGTCTTTCCGGTCAGGTTGCTATATCCGGGGTTCTGTTCGGATCCGTCACCATCCATCAACAACCGTTGCTTGTCGCGGAGTTGGTTGATCAGGTCCTGGGCTTCGGTCGCCTCGGCCTTGTCGCGGATACCGAGAAACAAGTCGCCGCCGGCCTGACCACCTTCTTGAACGGCCTCATTCATGCCGCCGGAGATATCTCCGACACGCACCCCGCGTAGGCTCTGGGGGGCGACCTGCGGCAGGTCCGCCGCTGTGGGGATCTTTGAGCCCGCCATCAGCCGAACTTCGCGGCGCCCTTCAACAGCGCGCTCCCTGCCCGGATATATCCGGCTTTCTGTGCGTTCTTCCCACGTGCGCGCTCCAGGACCTGTTGAGCCTGGAGAGAACTGACCTCTGCCGCGGCATTATTTTCGATCAGACGCGCGTTCAACTCGCCCTCACCGGCGAGCTCTTCCTGGGCAAGTAAGGCCGAACCTTCCGACATATCGCCGCCGCCTGCACCCAGGATAGCGCGCTGCGTGCCCTCGATGCGTTTGTTCGATGTGCGTTTCCGAGCGGCGTTGAGCTCGCCGATCTGGCGCTCGCGTTCGGCCTGGCGCGCGTACATCTCGGCTTGCATCTTCGCTTGCTGATTGGCCATCTTGCCTTGGTTAATGGCGCCAACGGCCGACATGGCGAACGAGCCGGCGGCCATAAATGGTGCGGCTGTAGTTGCCGCCGCCGACAGTGCAGTGGATACTCCTGCCATCTCACATTACCTTTGCAAATCTAAAGTAGTCGTTTCGATCGCTGTCATAGGCGACAGCTTTACTCTCAAATTCGAGCCCCATGATCGCCGTCAACCGCAGTGCCGTTCGATCGGTACTGATAATGATTGACTGCACACGGTGCAGGTTTTCTTCACGCATGAAGTCTTCAAGGCCGGTCCGCAACCGGCGCAACACAAACGCCTCTTGTTTGCGCGTTAAATCCGATCTTGCAGCCGTCCAGGCTTCACCGACGCCTGGCCATCGCCGCATGACGCCCATACAGAGAAACGGCGTATCGCCGTCCATGCAGGTCCGACCAACCAGGTCGTACATCAAAAGGTTTTCCCGTTCGGCGTCACCCAGATCCATGACGGCATCGAGGTGATCGCGTTCGAACGGCACGATCGTTAAGCTCAAGCCACCTCCATCTCTGGCGAGATTCCGATTACCGTGAACGGCACCGGTGATGTACCTTTCACAAGTAAACGTATATCGGTGTCATGGCCGGCAGTGATGCCGAGTGATTTCTCACCGGTAAAGAATGGCACCGGTGCGTCGTCAATATTAACGGCCGATCGCAGATCGAGTTCGGTGAAGGCTCCTTCGCCATCGATGTCAACCGTGGCGACACTGACCGATCCTTCTGCCGCCTCGAGGAGGATCAAGATGACGTCGGCAATGTTTTTCGGCTGCCCGACAGCCGTGCCGCCCTGACCGCCATAAGCGAGCTTCAGGGACTTCCACCGACGTTCATAGCTCAGACCTACATGCACCATAGAAGCGGCGCTATCGAGCGTTATGGCGCCGGAGCTCACCGTCTTATCGGTCTGCACGGCACCATCGGCGTAGACCTTTACCGGCTGACCTTCCAGGTGTGTCAGACCACTGACCGACGTCACTTTCTTCCGGACCTCGCCGCCGGCGCTGTATGTCGTGTATGCGCTGCCGTCGGTCGCCAGGTAGACGCGGCCGCCCGACGTAAACGTACCGTAAGATGACGTGTCGACGCCGATCGTAAACGTGTTGGCGTCGACCTTTGTTACCGTATAGCCGTTACCGCTAAGCTGGGTCATTCCACCAATATCGTGGAAATGTACCTCATTGCCTGTCACTAGATTGTGATTTGGAGCGGTGACGGAACCTGGGTTGGCTTTGGTAATAGCTGATACGCTGACACCATCGATGGCACCGAGCTCGAAGGTGTTGGTTGTCACCTCGGCGATCTTATAAGTGTTAGAATTAAGTTCGGTCATCCCCTTAACCCGAACAATCCGGACCAGATCTCCATCGCTGAATGCGTGATTCGCGGCGGTTATTTGCACCGGCTTGGCACGGGTTGCCGCGGTAATCGTCACGGGTGCGTCTAAGGTCAATCCGCTGTCGACATAGAACGCCTCTTCTTGCAGGTCTTCGTCACCATTGAATACCTTCTCCAGGCACTCGATGTAGCGCACGGTTGAGCCGTTGATTTCGCGTTTGACCGCGACCCATACCTCATGCCGACCGGAACTATCTTTAAATTGACCGGTCCCATCCTGACCGGGGATGGTGATTACGCTTTCGACGATCGCATCACCGCCATGGAACGATCCGCCAACAGTGTTTCGGGCCCAACCGATGACGTTCTGTTCGGGCTGGTAGGTGAGCGTCGGCATCTGACCGTCGCCGCGGACCCCCCAGATCGTGCTGTCCGGTTGTTGTTGGTAGGCCAATTGAATCAGGCCGTCTTTCAATACCCGCTCATTCAAAATGGTCAGGTCAAAACTGTCGTATCCTTGAAGGCCGTTGTCCTGGATGACGTCGGCGAACTCGACGAGTTTACGGGATTGAGCCTGGGCAAAGACGAGACGCGACCGGATCTCGAGGGGTGGGATAGGCGCACATCCACCAGACACCTCGAACACGGCCGATATGTCGGTTGGTGTCAGGACAGCGCCGTCTGAATTCAATGTCCAGTTGCCGCCCTGGGTTCCGATGATCGGTTTCTTGCGGCTGGCGATCCAGCGGATCGTGTTGACTTCCCGCGACGCAAATTTGTAGTTGATCGAACTGTCATCGAGGACGGTGCCTTCATTGTCGGCGTCGGCAAAGTTCTGGATGTCGGCCGACTTGGATAGCCAGAATTTTTGCGGTTGCTTGGTCGTTCGAGCGGTCGCAAATCGTTGCTGTATGAATGAGACGACGCCTGGCCATCCATCAGTGTCGTTCCATTCTCCGAGACGCCAGGTCTCCCTCGCCGCGGTAGAGCTCAAGGCGTCGCTTTTAATGTCGACCTTGACCGCCGTCGTTGACGTGTATTCAACAATCTGCATCCAACGCCATTTGTTCGACGCGTCTTTGATACGGATCAGTCGACCAACATCGGTGGTTCTGAACCCGGCGTCATCGTTGATGCCTGTCGTCGCTGACGCGGTTATGGTCACGCCGTTGCCCGAGGTCGCGCCTGGCGTCAATGTCGTTCCGGTGTCGTTTTCCGTCAGCCAAGGACCGTCGCTGAACAGAACCTTGATCAGGCTCCAGGACGAGTGTCCGTATCGCTCGAGACGATAAACCAGGTAGGAGCCGCCGGCGGCAAAGTAGATCACGTCGGCGCTCTGTGCATAAGAAATGTCAGGGAGGATCGCCTCGGGCCATGGCGTAACAAGCTCGACCGGTTCATTGTCGAGGATCGAGACGTTGTCGATTGATATTGTTTTGGATTGCCCGTTCTCGAACTCGACATAGTAGGGACTGGCGTCTGGGGTGAACTCGATCGTATGGCGGCCGCACAAGCGTTTGGCGTCCGCATAGTATTGAGATCCGCCGGCGCTCGATCCAATCCGCACTGTAATCTCGTCGCCCGGGTCACCAACGATCTCGAACGCGAGCACGTGTTCGGTGCCGGTGCTCGACGTTGCTACGGATTGATAAGCACGCGCTTCGTTGCCGCTGCCGGCTGCGTTCAGGTTGAGATCGTTATTGGTGCCGTCGTGGGCGATCGCACCGGAGCCGGTGTTTCGTGCGGTCCAACTGGATATGTCGCTACCAAAGGTGCCGTTGGTTATGCTCGAGGTGACGTCGAGCGCGGTGATTTGCGCCTGGTCTTTGAAGAATCGAAGGCAGTTGTTTCCCAATTCCAGGCAATAGGCTTGGGTGGTCGAGTAGATAAATGGCAGGAGCCAGGGGCGCACGCTGTTGGATTTAGCGTTACCTATATAGCGAAAACCGGGACGAGACGTATAACCGCCTTGGGGTAGAGGTATGACGTTCTGGTATTCGGATCCAGCGTTCTGATACTTGTCGAACTGAACCCGTGCCGCCATCCTCCCCGAAAACTCACCGGCGTTGAAAGCCTCGAGGAGCGGATTGGTTTGGACGGTCAACTGGGCGGATCCCCGGGCTCGTAATAGACATATCCGCCGTACCGGGTCGTGACCCAGGGGCTTTCAGGGAGGTTCTCCGGATAGTCCTGGATGCTGTCGGCCGACTTGGCTGTCGGTAGATCCTCGCCGGTGTATTGCGTGTACATCTCTTTCGACAACGCCGCGGATTGAGCGAGCGCGACAGCCAGGCGCGAAGCGAGAAGTTTTGACATCGCCGTCCGAAACGTCGCCGGCATCAAGTTCGGATCCTCGACCCGCGCGACATAGCGTAAGTAGATCTCACTGGCATCGGTCAAGATCTTGCCGTTTTCGATCCGGTACGGGCAGTTGTCGCGCGCGTCGGAGTTCTCCGACAGTCGGACGACGCGGAGATAGTCCGCTGGCAGTTGGTATTGATAGTCCCACTCGAACGCCGGTGCGTCAGCCAGGCGCGCTAATTGAACCCGCTTAGTCGCGAAGTTCCAGTTGTGACACTCCAACATCGTGTCGCGAAGCTCATCGAACACGACTTCACACGCATTGGCTTCCTTGGTGCCCTGCGTCAGGGCCGTGATCGATTTGGTGTTCTTGATGAGTTGCAGAGCGGCGTTGCAAATACTGACTTCAGACGCTGCCATCAGGCGGCCTCACTGACCAGCGATTCCGCATCCGCCTTAGTCAGGTTCTTGGCGATAACCTCGTTATCCGCCTTAACCATCCAGGACTTGGATCCGGGAACGTAGTGAACCTTCATGTTACGCGCCGCCGGTGCCACACCGTGTCGCCATTTGTCGATCAGTCTGACAGTGACGTCGGTTGCCGTCTTGGATACGACCTCAAGGCGCCCCTTTGTCCAGGAGCCGTCGTCGTGTCGGCAGACCACATCAATCTCATCAGCCGCCTCAACGAATTGACCGGCGTTATTGAAGTACCCAGGCGTGAGGATATCTTCTGCCTCATGAGACGTCATATAGCGGAGCGTGGACGCGAACTTGAGCCGCGATATATATTCGAAGTCTTCGAGCCGTGAACGGATCATTATAAATCCTTAAACAAGTTAAAAAGAAATGGACGGCACAAGCGAACCTGTGCCGTCCACCCACCGAGAGCAGGAGACGCGTTCGCCATCTCCTACTGCCTACGTTTTAGTCGCCGTCAGTCTCAACGATGGCGGTGCCGTCGCTGACATCGACAACCGTACCGGTATTACTCAACACGTTGACGAAGTGGGTCGTCGGCGTGTTTGAGTCGACAACGATGATCACGTCGCGAACAGAAAGCATGTCCGCGGCGTCGTTGTAGTAACCGGCGCTGTTCACAGTGGCAATCGCATCAGCCGACGTGTAGTGCCACAAGGCGAAGCCGTTGCCGTGAGCAAGTTGGGTGAGGTTTGCGGAGTTAAAAGCCATGTTCCAAACCCTCCTTACGACGTTGCGATGGCGGTTGTGTCATTGAGGTTGCCCTCGATCACACCGGTGTCGTCGATCATGACGGCACCTCCCGACATCATATGGTTGACGAAATACGCCGCACGATCACCGTGCCACGTGATATCGGCTGAGACGCTTTCGTTACCGGCGACGTTGCCGGCAGCTTTGGCGACTGCATAACCGATAGCGTTCTTGTGATAGACGAAGACCTTTGAGGTCGACGTACCAACACCCGGGTTGGCCGAGTGCATACACCACAGAACACCCATCCAGGACTTGAACTTCCGGTGACCTGGAGCGCCTTCAGTGAAGGGTAGTCCGTTGGCACCGACATAGTCCGACGAAGCAAAGCTATCGACTGTCATGGCTTGGGCATATGCGCGTGGGCTGAGAACGCCGTAACGCATACCGTCGTTGGGAACGCCGTTGGCGTCGAGAGCTTCGACCATTTGCAACAAGCTCGACTGAACGGCTGCGAACGTGCCAACACCCCATGAAATGGTGCCTTGAGACGTGCTGTCGAGGACCGTCATGATCTGGTCATCGCACTTGCGCCCGAGAGCGTAAGCTCCGGACTTCGCGTAGTTCATCCGAACTTCGATGTTGGTCTTGGCTTCGTCTAGTAGGTCACTCCAGTCGCCGGCGTAAAAGTCAGAAAGGGAAACCGACGGCTGTACATGACTGACGTTCATAGGCGTTATTTCGCCATGCCTCGACTTGGTTGTAGCGACACCGGTGCCGAGCTTTTCGAAGTAAGCCGTGGAACCGACGACACCATCTTTCACGTAAACGGTAGGCTTGAGCATACCGCCTTCGCGTTGGAAGACGTGGTGAACGTCTTTGTTGTAGTCGCCTATAAAGGCGGCTGTGATACTCGTCGACATATGTGTCTCCTTTAACGAGTGGTTACGGGGAGACAGGTCGGGTCGGGTTAACCGATGCCAGGCATCAGCGCCTCTTCGACTGTGTTGACCTCACTCGGGCGCCAGAGGCGGTTACCGGGTTCAGCCCATGTTTCAAAAGAAACTAAAAAATAAGGGTGGCGGACGCCCAGGGAGGGAGTGAAGCGTCCGCCACACCGCGCGCGAAAATGTTCTAGGTTGTCTTTTTTCTGTTTGGCTTCGTCGTCTTCGTCTTACCGGGTCTCGCCGGCTTCTTCTTCTTTTTCTTCCCGTAGGATTTGATGAACGCGTTCTTAATTGATACGGCCATCAGTAATCCTCCAGATTAATATTCTTCAGTTCGTTCGGATACAGCCAGATCGGCGTCCCCGCTCCATGCCAGCCGCCGGCGACATTGAACTCGAAGAACTCTTCCGCCTCGTCCAACGTCATACCGTCACGCGTCATTAGAATGTTGACGCACTTCTCCACGTCATAAACGAGGAGCGAGATTTGACCACATCGATGTCCGATACCGACGACGGCGTCGTCGAAACCGTCAGCTTTCAACATCCGATCGTGTAACCACATCGGCCTCTGTTTCGATCCAGACATGCGCCCCGCAGCTTAATGGTTTATCCGGTCGGTAGACGACGCGCGAAGGTCCTTTGATCTCGACCTCATGAGCGTAGTCGTTCGACTTGTGTGTTTTACACGTCAGTACAGGATCACACGCGCCGGTCTTCCGGTTGCGTTTGATCACGTGCTGATTGACGTGAATCCGTGTCTTCACGCCGCGCGACCTGGTACGGGCCCTGTGCCAAACAGGCTTTCACCGATGTCACGACGTTCCGCATCAAGACGCTTGGCCTTCTCTGTGTTGCCGAGAGCCATGGCGTTATGCATATCCTCGGTCAACGTGTCGTATTGCTTCTGCAAGTTGGTGCCGGCTTCCGTGCCGCGCAGCCCCAATTGTAATGCTCCTTCACCAGTCATGCGGCCGTAGTTGGCCATAACCCGGAGAAAGTCCGGGTTGGATCCGAGTAACATGCCATTCGACAACTCCGTCTGTTTCAGGTCCTCGCCGAATTCGAACTTCGACAGGGCCTGTTTGGCGAACGACAGGTTGGCGTCGTAGTCCTCACCCCATTCCTGACGTAGCCCAGCCTCGGCATCCTTCTGGAACCTCTCGTCGTTCTGTGTGGTCG
>Ga0208919_1000158_pt1 | contig 49418 bp, 32 predicted proteins | sample 4_EtaG_FD_184076 | JGI IMG/M metagenome (GOLD analysis project Ga0208919, IMG submission 184076) | Marine viral communities from the Subarctic Pacific Ocean - 4_ETSP_OMZ_AT15127 metaG (SPAdes) (version 3) | ecosystem: Environmental > Aquatic > Marine > Oceanic | place: Pacific Ocean | collected... | reverse complement strand
TTATTAATCAATTGATAGACCAAAGAAATATAGTTTTAAATGAATTAGCAATGGTGCGAGCAGAATGTGCTTTGGTAAATGAAGAATTAACTATAGTTAAAGAAGAAAGTAAAAAAGAAACTGAAGAAGAAGATACAAACGAAGAGTAAGATACTATTTATTATATGAAATACTATTCCAACGATTGACGGATGCTATGTGAATGAGTATGAAACCTCTATTAGCTAGTAATCATCTTTAACTAAGGGGAGATCGGGCGAATGGCACTAGTCAGTGACATACAACTCCAATCGTCTGCAGTAAAGCCACCAAATTTAGACACTAGCCAAAAGTTTTCGGCTGAAGGACTAACCGCTACAACTGCGTTTTCGGTTACGGATGCGGGGGCAGGTACCACTGTAACTCCTCTTGGCTTAATGACAGCACAATCAGCTAACGATATAAGTGCTTATTTTAACACCACTAATACAGATGGCGATATCAATCTTTATCTAAACAATGATGCAAATCCATATTGGAATTTAAAGTTGTCAGGTACAGCAAGCGATTCTTTTATGATTACAAATGCGTGTGGTGGTCCAGCCGGTGGAACCGCAGCTGAAAAAACAGCGTTATCTATTACTCCTGTAGGAGCAGTAGGTATAGGTAAAGCGAGTGCAAGTAATGCTCTTGATATCTCCTATCAAAATTCTTCTTCGGGTGGTGTGGTTATTACGGAGGCTACAAATAGTATTGCAACAAAAATTATTAGTGAATCTTCTTCGGGTTCAATCGGAACCACTACGAATAGTAAGTTTGGTTTTAGAACAAACTCTGCAACGGTTGGGGCTTTTGATACATCGGGTAATTTTGGAATTGGAACTGATGCACCTGGCGCTCTTTTAGATGTAAGAGGCGCTGCTATCTTTAATGAAGCTGGCGCTGCGGTTGATTTTAGAATAGAAGGTGACACATGCGCTAATTTATTTTTTGTTGATGGTTCAGCAGATAAAATAGGTATAGGCACAGCAACACCACAGGTTCTGCTTGATGTAGATAATGGAGGTGCAACTAGTCAAATACTTATGTGTGTCAATGGTTGTATTTGTGCTGCAGGTTATTTGGGTGAAGCCGCCGGTCATACAATAGAAGATGCTGGAGTGGCAGAAACGCAGCGAACAGGTCTTAACTTTGTTGTTACAGATGTGGGTTGTGTTGTAGATGATAGCACTAATGATGCTACGGTGGTTTGTATTAATGGTGCGAATACTTGCGTTCCCTTTCTAATGTGCGATGGAAGCACTTCTGACCCTATTTCACTTGCAGGTGGTAGTATTGGAAATCAAGTAGCAAATGATGGCTCTCCTTGTTTGGGCGGTACATTAAACGGTTGTGATGAAAATGTTTGCTGTATATGCTGCCTTGCTATTAAAGGGTGTTATTTTGGTGATGGTAGTCAATTAACAGGCGTTTCATCTGTACCAAGTTCTTTTTCTGGTGACTGCACAATTATTGGTTGTAGTGCTGGCGGTAATGTAGCTGCTGGTGGGGCGAAGATTGTTTTAATTGGTGGAAACGCTGGCTATAATGCTACTACACCTTCTAATATAGTTGTTATGGGTAGTAGTGCTGGCTTATGCATGACTACTGCAACAGATACGGTGCTAATTGGAACTGGCTCAGGTCGTTGTGTATTGACTTGTGCAGGTAATTTGGCTCTTGGCGCTTGGTCGTTATATAACGAATGCGCTGGCACTAATAATACTGTTGTAGGAACGTGTGCTGGTCATGCTCAAAAGGGTGCGACTACTAATACATTTGTTGGCTCCCATGCTGGCGTAGCAGCTTCAACTGGTTCTGGAAATGTTTTTATTGGTTATAGAGCAGGTTGCGCTTGCACCACTCAAAGTAATAGATTATATATTGGTAATGCAGTTCCTATTTTAGTAGGCGATATAACTTGCGGTCTTGTTGGTATTGGAACTACTTCAGTTGTTACTCATGCTGCTGACACTTCTGTATTACAAATAGGTGGTAATGCTGTATTGTGGGGAAATAAAACTGTAGGTTCGAGTAAAAGCTTACAGATCTCTCAAAATGCCCAGTATGATGAAGACGGTTCTTGGGAATATATTAGCACTGATCAAGCCTCAAATTATTATCAAGATTCCGGAACGCATGCGTTTAGATATGCGGCATCGGGTACAGCGGGAGCGGATATTACTTGGTCTACTGCTCTGACGATATCAAATGCTGGTCTTGTTGGCATTGGAACTGGTGCGCCAGCTACTCTTTTAGATGTTACTGGCACAGGTAATACCGTAAAAATAGGGAAAGCGGGAACTGCGGCATTATGGGCAGCAACCCACAATACCTGCAATACATTAAATATTGGTGTTGAGGATACTGATGGTGGAGATATAGCAGTCGGATCTACAGGAGGGGCTGGAATAATATCATCGGCTGATTCTGGTAAATTTTTACAATTCGCTACAGCTGGAACTGTAAGAACCACTATTGACGAGACGGGTAAAGTCGGCATCGGCACGACCTCGCCTTCTGGTGCGCTTGAAGTGATTGTGACTCCCGGTGTTCCAGTGCGAATAACAGACCCAAGCGCGAGCACGACTGCGAGCGAGCCGTCACTGGGATTTTACGGCTCGACAGATGGAGCAACGCGGTTGGGGTATATAGGAAAGGGTAGTACGGCTAACAATGAATTTAGAATAGTTAATAGCCAAAATGATGCGATGTACTTTGGTACCAATGACACGGAGCGGATGCGGATCACCAGTGCGGGCTATGTCGGCATCGGAACTACGGCACCCGATGTTCAGCTTCATGTAGAAGCAGGGACCGACACGACTACAGGTACCGTTCCTTCCGCACGATTTGAAAGAACTGGAGCAAGTCAAACTGGAGTTGTCTTGCGGTCCAATAGTATTGATGGTCTTATTTTACGGGCAGATTCCGCTGGCTTCGGCTCAATTTCCAGCTATGAAGATCTGGGATTTTATACAGGTGCTACGCCAGGGTCTTCTTATGGTACAGTGCGGATGCGGATTGATTCGGCAACGGGCAATATCGGCATAAACACGGCGACAGCGTGCGCCCTTTTCCATGTAATGCAAACAACAGCAGGCACTTATGCGGCCCGATTTGAAAACAATCAGGAGGATGGTCCAACGGTCTTCATAAATCATACTGGTACCAGCACCGCTACAAACCCAGTATTGGCCGTTGCTGGCGCCGGCAATGACGTGCTTCAAGTCAAATCGAATGGTGCGTTCTTTCTCAGTAGGACAAATACTGGTTCTGGTGCATCTGATCCTGGATGGTTAATGAGTGGTGCGGGCGGTACACTTTATGGAGCGGCGGGAAGCGCGGTGCTGTATGTGAGTATGTCTGCTACGGGAACTATTCAAGGATTTAGATATAACGATACCTATGTGGGTCAAGTAAGCATAAGCACAAGCGCAACATCGTATGAGTCGGCATCTGACTATCGCCTCAAAGAAAACATTGTAGATCTTATTAATGCAACTGACCGCGTAGCTCAACTGAAGCCGCGGCGATTTAATTGGAAGGTCGATCCAGATGTAATAACCGATGGGTTTATCGCACACGAAGTCGATAGCATTGTGCCCGAAGCGGTTTCTGGCACTAAAGACGAGCGGTGCATAGTTGAGAACGTGATATTGGCGGCTGATGGAACAAAGATTGAAAAGAATGTGAGTGAGGCACTTTGGCAAGACGGCAAGACGGACGGTAAATACCCGATTGATAGTACGTGGAAAGCATCGCACGAGGTAGATTGGTATCAATCAATGGATAATGCCAAATTAGTGCCGGTGCTAACAGCGGCAGTACAAGAGTTAACCGTGAGGCTTGAGGCTGCAGAAACAAAAATAACAATCTTAGAGGCAGCATAACAGTATAAAAGAATAGATTTAATAAAACGGAGTAAATAAAAAATGGCTAATCAAATACCCATAAAAGTAATGTGTGATGGTTCGGGAAACACCTGCGGCCTTGCACAATTTACATCTTCAGATAGTGTCGCTATTGCGGCTGGTGGAACAGGATTAACATCACAGGGTATATGTGAGTTTGTTCAACCTGGTTTGTATGCGGTTGGCTGTAAGGTTACTTATTTAGGTATTTGTGCAGGTAAGGCTGATACAGGAGTGGGTCACGATAATACATATGTGGGGTATGCAGCAGGTACAGCAGTTACAACGGGTTGTCAACATACTCTTATTGGTAAGGATGCTGGTCAAGCTATTACAACTTGTAGTCAAGCAGTATCTATTGGATATCACGCCGGTCGCGCGCAAACCTTTGGTACGCAAAATACATATGTTGGTTGGGCTGCGGGATCATCTGCCACTACCGCCGACAATAATACTGCTGTAGGTTATCTTGCAGGTGGCAATTCGATATGTAGTAACAATACTTCAATTGGTACTTGTGCGATGGTTACCAATACACAAGGTCAAGATAATGTCGCCATAGGTACCAAAGCTGGCGCTACACAAGCTGCCGCTGGTTGTAATAATGTTTTTGTTGGGTCGTGTGTAGGTGCTGTTGCTCTTTGTAGCGAAAACACTATAGTGGGGGCTAAAGCGGGTATTGCTCAAACAAGTGGTGTAAAGAATGTATTTTTAGGTGCTTGTGTTGGGTATGGTGTTCAAGGTGGCGCAAATAATGTATATCTCGGTCATCATGCAGGGTTGGTAAATACAAGCGGAAACGCTAATGTTTTTATTGGAAACTGTGCTGGAGCTGCTTCTACTGCTTCGTGTTGTCTGATTATTGGTAATGGAACGTGTGATTTAATAGTGGGCAATTTTAATAACGGTATTGTTCGTATGAATTGTGTCGGTATAGGGTCATATACACCCGACAGAGCTTTAAGTGTTGTATCAGCAATGTCGATAGATAGCAATGCAAGTGGAACAGGCAGTCCTCAGATTGCATTTCGCCAAGCGACAGATAAAGCTTTTATAACATACTGGGATGCGAGCGATACGTTAGCGTTGACAAACGCATCAGCCGCAGGGCTGCACTTCGATCCTACAAATGTGCGAGTCGGAATTGGCACGGCGGCACCAGCAAACGTATTACACGCTTATGGTGCTGGCAACATAGTAAAGATACAAGGCTCAGGCGATTCTGAGGCAAGTATGGTCTTTACGCCCGCTAGTTGCAACGCATGGCAAATGGGCCCAGGCGTATTAACAGCAGGTACGTTTCAGATTTATGAAAATACTGCGGCTGCAGCTCGTTTAACTATAAAAGAAGGTGGAAATGTCGGCATAGGAACTACGGCACCAGAAGGAAATCTTCATATTTTTTCTGGTGATAGCAGTGCATCGGTTCATGCAAACGTAGACGAGCTTGTCGTAGAAGGTAGTGGCGCGTCAGGCATCCAGATTCTCAGCGGCTCAAGTGCGGGTGGAAATGTTTTCTTTGGTGACTCTGGCAACTGTGCGGCTGGCTCTATCCAATATGATCACGGTGGCCCTGATTTTATGAGTTTTTACACTAATGCCACGTTGGCTGTAAGAATTCACAATAATCAATTGTTCAGAGTTATCGGGACAGCCGCGAGTCCAACGTCCGATGATGGCGCGGCTGGAGTGGCGTATTTTACTGGAGCCGCCAGTGACAGTGGAATCGCGGTGGGGTCGTATGCAAGTTCTCCGTGGGATAATTGGATACAATCCCAACAAGAAAACGGCACGGTATCAAATATATTTTTACAACCGCGAGGTGGCCTTGTTCATATTGGCGATTCGGACGCTCCGGCAGATTATCTGGATGTGTCGATAGATTCTTCTGGAGGTCGAGCAGCAAGGTTCACTCAGAAAAATTCCAGTGGAAATATACTTGCGCTGGAATATAGCGGAGTGACTCCAGATAATAATACACAAAACTTTTTGATAACTTCAGACGGAACGGCAGTCAGAAATTACATCTACTCTGATGGCGATGTCTGGACTGCGGATGCAGGGACGTTGACTTCCGATGAGCGGTTGAAAACAAATATTGTTGATGCGTCTGATAAACTCGCGGATTTAATGCGATTGCAGGTTCGCAATTATGAGTGGACACCAGAGTATCACCCCACTAAAGTTGGTGAAAAGAAGATTGGGTTCATCGCTCAAGAACTTGAAACTGTTTTTCCTGCTTTAGTTTCGGAGCATGACATTGCTCCAGAGAACTCAATCGTGGAACAGTTATATATCGCGGATGATGACATACCCGAAGGCAAGGCGATTGGTGATGTCAAAGTTGCAGCGAAGGATCACGAACCGACAATGCGAAAAGCGTACAAAGACGCATTCGCTCCGATTCTGGTCAAAGCCCTGCAAGAAGTAACAACCCGCCTTGAGGCGGCAGAAGCTAAGATCACATCCTTAGAATCAGCTTAAAAATAAAACGGAGTAAATAAAAAATGGCTTATTCAGTAAATTTAACAGACAATCAAAAAACGGAAGTGACCAAACTCATTGCTGAAAGCGCTTCTCCATCTGACACTATTACAGCTTGGATTACGGGTCACCTAAACACAACTCTTGAAGCTTCTATGCGAGCGCGCCTAAATTCTGATATAGATACAAACTGGCCGAATAAAGAAGAGAAAAAAGAAACCATAAAGGCGTTAGACCCATCTGATATGGAAACTGAATATGGTAAATCTTTTCCGGCAGAATAACAAAAACCTTATCTAATAGTTTATAAGGGGGTGTTTTTTGATTAAAGTTGTAGGAGAGTATTATTTCCTATGACTTTTTTCTGTTTGGAAGTGTTATGAATCAACCGCAACAAACGCTAGACATAAAAGGCAAGTACTATATTATTAATCTTGCTGGTGGTTTGGGTGCAAGAATTATCCAAACATGTTTCATTCGTTCATTAATAACAAAAAGAAAACAAGATAGAAATGACTATCCTATTCTCGTTGTAGATAATAGCTTGATAGGAGAAATGGCTGCACAAGTTTTAAGAAATCAAAATGTTATTTCTGTAAAGGTTCCGGAAATACCTAATTCTTATCCCCATCATCCTGGCTTATTAACTATTCAAAATGGAAATAAGGAACATCCTATTTGGGTGGATACATGGCGTGATAGCTATAAGCAAAATAATAATGGTTGGTTATGGGAGCTATTAAATAATAATTGGGAAAGAGCATACCATATAGAGTATGGTTTTGGTTTAACGAAAACAATTCACAAATATAAAAAGAATAATAGTAAGAAGAGCTTTATTGGCTACCATTATGCTGATGGTATGCAAGATTTACATTATGATGGTGGTGTTCCAATGTTGGAAGTTTCACAACGAGAACAACAAGTTGATAACTTTGCTAACACACAAAACAAACCTTATATAGTTTTACACTTAGGTACTGATTTAAACCCTCAAGATTATATGTCCTCCATTAATTATAGGTTTCATAAGGTTTGGAGTATGGAACGGTGGGCTGATTTAGTTCAAAAACTTAAACACAAATATAATTTTGTTCAAGTATATGCTAATGAGCATAACCCCGAAATACCCGATGTAATAAGTATAAAAGTGGCCAGTATCAATCCTGTATTACAATTATTACAGCATGAACGATGCAGAATGTTTATGGGTATTGATAATTATTTGCCTCATCTTGCCGCAAGCATTAAAAAGCCAGGTATTGTTTTATGGGGAAGTGTATCACCTTATGTTTGGGGTTGGTCGTGGCAACATCATAAAGTACCTCATTTACATTTGTTTAACGATGTATGCGATATACAGCCTTGTTGGCGACCGAATATGTGGGACACTCAACAAAGTGGTCAGCAATATGTTTGCGATAGAGAATATAAATGTATGAAGTCAATAGAGGTTTCACAAGTAATAAAAGCAACTGAAACGGTAGAGAAAAAGTATGTCGGTGCCAAAAAAGAAAATGAGATTGTTCTATGAGCAACCTACCAAAGACGCTATATATTATATTGAATCATAATGCTGGCGGTATATCCACTATCTATTATGAAGAGTTAAAATATTATCAAGAACAAGATAATTTTGATTTGTTATTGATTGATAATGGTAGTAAGCTAGCTGAAAGAAGCATACATACTACTCATCAATTTAAAAAGAATGTTTATTTTAACGGAGCGATTCAATGGGCGTTTAAGTATATGTTGGATCATCCAGAGTATGAGTATTTGGTTTTTAGCAACAATGATATTTTTCTACATGGCTATAGGTTTGTAGAAACTATGGTTACGATAGCAGAAGAAAATGACTTTGCAATGGTGGCTCCATCTGGTATAGAAGGAAATGCTGGTCAAAACTTTTGGCCTATCATGCATTGTTGGTATAAGAAAGAGCCAAGAGTTGTACCTTGGATAGATTTTATTTGCCCATTTATTAATAGAAAATTAGTAGAAGAAATTCAACAGTTTCCTTCATGGTGGAGATCACCAAGTTATGGGTTTGATGATTACTGCAGCATCACCTGTAACCGTAAGGGATGGAAGATTGGTGTAAGTGACTTAATGACTATTTTTCATATTGGTCAATACACTTATCGTGAAGGTTATGGTGAGCGAGCAGATGATGGTTTGGATCTCTATACTATGCAGTCAAAACATCGTTCAAACTTTGATTGGAACTTTGAAAAAAGTGGCTTAAAAGATGAAATGTATGAATTAGATAACCTTAAGGCTTTATACGGAAGAAATAACTCTTTAAAGATGGGTAGGATGCCTGCAACACCAGATGAAGGTTATTATGGAAATAGACCTACGGTTGATAGACAATGGTTTCGCAATGATAAACAACGAGAAATCTTCAAAGAGAGAGAAGAAATATTAGAAAATAATTATATGAAAAGAAAAGGGTTAAAATGAATATACTTGGGTTACAGTGTGGATATAATGGAAGTGCTTGTGTTGTTAAGGATGGTGAAATTGTTGCATTTGGTAAGACAGGCGATAATTTAGAGAGAGGTATAACTAAGCAACTGATTAAAAATGTTTTAGATGATGCTGGCTTAAAACTTAAAGATATTAATTTGGCTGCCATAGTTAATTGGTTTGGTGATAGAGAGACAGACGGCACAGAGTGTTGGGATAAAAACGAAGAAAAGTTTTCTATTACGAAAGAGAACGGTATAGAATATTCATTTGATGATTTTGCAAGCTTCTATAGAAATAACTCTATGGTTGCTCAAGGAACTTACAATCTTAATATTGATAATCAAGTAGTTAGTTGTATGATTGTTGATCATCTCTTTGCTCATTGTGCTTATTCTTATTTAACATCACCTTTTACAGAATGTATGTCTGTTTGTCTTGATACAATGGATGGTCACGGTGCTAATAATGCCATCTATTGGATGCAAGATGAAGATAAGGCGTTTAGATGTTGGAGAAGAGATCAAACTTTTGCAGCCTTAAATGTATATACAGGATTTACTGATGTCTTAGGTATGTATCCGGCGTTATATAATTTTAATGCGTTAAGAGATTTAGCCAAACAACATAAAGAAAACACAGCAGATGTTTCTGATTGGGTGTGGCCTCAAAATGTACAGATGGGAAATATTTTTCACGGAGATCAAGGTACAGCCTTAATGGTCTTAAATGGTATTACTAATGTTCCAGAGAAGTTTGGGTATTATCCACCACTGGAAGGAGAAGGAGAAATAGACGATGCTTGGATGAATAAAAATGACGATAAAACGCTTGCTAAACGAGCGTCAATCGCAGCTAATGTATTGAGTGTAGTTGAAGGTTCACTACGAAACTACGTAGAAAAAATAAAGGTTTTAGGGGGTAATATTGCTGTTGGTGGAAAGGTTACGATGTTTGATAATATTGTAACTGAGTTACAAGATGAAAAAACTATATTTACCTCTCCACACAACGATGAAGAGTTATCTGCAGGTGCTGCTCTCTTTGTATCTGATCAGTTGATGAAAACAAAAAAGGGAGAAATAATCACTAACACTAAAAACAAAATACAATCAAAAGGAGTTTAGTTATGGAAACATATAACCAGATTACAGAGTTGTTGGAAGAATTTCATAGTAATCACGAAAAGAATGCTGATGGCAATAAGGCTGCTGGGCTTCGCGCACGGAAGTCAGCAACGGAGTTAAAGAAGCTACTAACGGAATATCGTAAAGAAAGTATTGAAGAAAATAAGTAATGAGTAGAGTGCTTGTAATTGGCGATTATTTAGATGATCGTTATCGGTTTTATGAACAAACAAGAGCCGACCCCGCTAACAGCAATGCGCCTGTAGTCGTAAGTACTACAAACGTAAGTGTTGATGGTGGGGCCGGTAATCTTGTTAAAAATATAGAATCTTTATGCAAATGTGAGGTGCTATTTTTTCATTCTAAATGTTTGGAAAAAGCACCTTCATTTTCCATACCTGCAAAAACAAGATACTATATTGACAATAAGTTTATCTTTAGAGAAGATGAGAATGACACTATAGAACATAATGATGAAGTTGTTGATAAGTTTATTGAGCAAATAAAAGAAGAAGATTTTGTGGTAATATCTGATTATCATAAAGGTACTATTACACCTAATGATATAGAAAAAATATTAAAGCATTGTAGCAAGTTTGATTTTGTTAAAACATTTGTAGATACTAATTACGTTTTTAAAGAACATAAAAATATTACTTGGTTAAAGATAAACAATAAGACAGCATTTGAAAAAACTGGTTCGTATGAAAGAGATGCAGCCAAAATAATATCGGATGATACACTATCTAATGTTATTATTACTAAAGGTGAATCCGGATTTACTGCATATATAAAAGGAATAAATCAAACCATCTGTTATAGTAAAGATGATAATAAAAATTTTGTAGATGCAATAGGTGCTGGTGATACCTATTTGGCTGGTTTTATTTCTGCTGTATTGTTGAATATGGGAGATTTACCAAGTATGATATATGCTGATGTTGTTGCTCATATTAGCACTACTAATTTAGGTACTCTAAATGAAGTTAACAAAGAAGATGCTGATGAAGAATACTTGAAGGTAAAAACATCTTTAACTGATATGGAGGATGTTTTATATGTCCATCGCACTTTTAATGATGATTAAAGACGAGTTTAAGTCAGCAAAGGATATCATTAAAAGTGTAGAGGGTATATGTGAAGAAAAAATTATTGTTATAACAGGAAATAAGAAAGTAAAAGAATCTGGTAATTGTAAAATACTCTATTTTCCTTGGCATGATGATTATTCTACACCTTTAAACGCCGGATTAAGGTTGTGTAAGTCAAAATGGGTTTTAAGGTTGGATTCTGACGAGGAAATAGACGAAATCAACCTAAAAAGGGTTGAAAAAGCTGTTAATTTACGAGATGATGTATGGGCTTATCAAGTCTCTCAAAGAGGTTATTTACCCGAAAAAAGGGTGGAATTTGGGGTTAAAAGAGTAGAAAACTACAAAGGATACACTAATGCAGTTGATGATGGTTGCATTCGGTTGTTTAGAAATGATCCAAGAGTATTTTTTCAATATAATACTCACGAAACTATATACGAGTCATTAAAAAGGGCGAACTTAAGGCATGTAAAATCAAATATTGTTATACATCATTGGGGCAAGCTCACTATGAAAGATAAAGCGCCCTATTATTATGAGTTAGCTAAAGATAGATTGCGCAGATATCCCGAAGAGTACCAAAGTTATTATTATGTTGGAGTATCTGCGGAATTTATTGATAAGTTAGAAGAGTCATACGAAGCTTTTAAGGCTGGTTATGAAAAATATAAAACTGAATACTATCGTATACCGATGGAATTTATACAACAAAAAAGGAGAAGATTAAATGGCAGATTCAATTAGTTTGGAACAGTTACAGGAACAGCATGGTCAGCTTTCACAGACGGTTAGTAATTTAGTGGCTCAAAAAGCTACGTTGGAAGATCAGTTAGAACAGTGTAAGGCAACATTGGCTTCTAATCAAGGCGCACTACAATATGCATATGCTTTGATTCAATCGCTTGAAGAAGGTAGTAATGTCAACACTATTGGCGAGGGCAATGTTTCGGAAGATATTTCGACTCCAGAACCAGAAACAGATGAAGAGGTTGTACTATAACTCTGTAAATAGTTAAGTGGGAGTATTTTTGAGAATATCAAGTCATATTTATTATGAAGTTTTTAGGTTCTTTCGTATTTGCTTTAAGGAAACTTCGCTACATGAGCATAAACATTATTGTATATAACCTTGCTTGATTGTTTGTCGAAGATAAATAAAAACTAAATAAATATTTTGTAAATACTCTCATTTAACTTATGGAGAAAATAAATGGCTGAAGTATTTGTATCCCCTGGTGTGTATACACAGGAAATGGATGATACTTTTAGTCCGCCGCCTGGTGCTGCTGCTATCGGTGCTGCTCTAGTTGGGTTCACGAAGAAGGGTCCGGCCTTTCTACCCACTACAGTAAATTCCTTTGGTCAGTTCAGAGATCGTTTTGGTGGATTAAATCCTGAATTTTATATGCCTTATGCGGCTCAATCTTATCTAAGAAATGCATCTACACTTAGTGTAACTCGCGTCTTAGGTAGAGGTACAGTTGCTGCTGGCACAATTGGCTTTCTTTCCTTTCCCAAATTGTCGGGTTTTTCAATCTCGGCTGTATCGGGTGGTTGTACTGTTTTAGGTACGGTTAGAAAGAGAACATCTGGTGATGGTGATATTCTTCTTAGTGGTACTCCTAGCAACTTTTCATTATCGGCTGGTGGCACAATTGTTACTGGCTTGTCGATGAATGAAGCTAGTGGTAACTATGTTAAGAAGGTTATGGGTACTGATCCACAAGCTTCTCACACTGGTGAAAAACTTACTGATCTTTATGTAGACGCTGTATTTGATTATGATTATGATAATGTTAGCGGTACTGTTAGTGGTGGGTCTGCTGCTGCCGGTATCACTCAAGATCATGTATCGGTCACTGCTAATGGTGATGCTTTTGATGATGTTACTGGTGGTTTCGCGGCAGCTTCTTCGCCATGGATTGTTTCGCAAAACGCTGGTGGAGCGGTGCAAAACTTGTTTAAGTTTCATACTCGTTCACATGGTCAGATTGAAAATAACTCTATTAAGATTCAAGTTTCCACAGTTGCAACTTCGGTATCTGCATTTCCCGAATTTACAATTAGTATTCGTAATGCTGATGATAGCGATATAAGTCCTCAGATTTTAGAATCTTATGAAAATGTTAACCTTGATGTTAGCTCTCAAAAGTATATTGGTCGTGTAATCGGTGATCGTTTTGTCTCTTATGACTTAACACAAGATCCTCCCGAATTACTCTTCAATGGTGACTTTCCTAATAGGTCTAAGCTTGTAAGAGTTGAAATGAATACTGGTGGTTGGGACAATGATTCACGACCAGGCGGTTTTAGAGGTGTTGGTTCAATTCTCGCTACAAACGGTGGTCCGATAACTGGCCCTGCTGCTGGACCTGGCTCTTCTAACACACAAGGTTTGAGTGCTGTTGTTGCTGCACTACCTACTGTTACTAATCAGTTAAAAGATGGTGTGGTTAATAAAACCAAGGTGATGGGTATTAATTTTCAATCACCTGGTGTTGGTGATAGACTTAAGAAAACCGTTACATCTGCTTCGGGTAGCACAACTGCTGATTCTGGCTTGTTGTTTATTTCTACTACTGGTGAGCTTTCGGGTTCGGGTAGTGTTACTAACTTTACGTTGGTTAACATGGTTGGCTCTAACTCTGGTAACTTTACCGGCTCGACCGCAAGACGCACCACTGGTCTTGATAATAATGATGCATTGAAATTTGTTGCTCCTGTATTTGGTGGTTGGGATGGTTATGATCCTCGTTCTAATCTACTTACTGATCTAAATGACGGTACAGTGTCGGGTGACTTTGATGTAGCTAGAAAAACATTAGCCAATCCCGAAGAAGTTGAGTTTAATTTGTTAGCAGTTCCTGGCGTTACTTCGTCTGCTGCTGGCGCACCTCTTAACAACTTTGTTGATATGGTTGAAAATAGAGGTGACGCTTTCTTACTGCTTGATATTGCTAATTCAACTGCTACTGGTTCTGGTTTAGCACTGTCGGTAGCACAAGCTCAGGCTGAAGGTAACAAATATGATAGTAATTATGCTGCTACCTACTATCCTTGGGTTAGAATTAATGACTCTGAAAATAATCGCCTTGTTTGGGTACCGCCTTCTGTTGAAGTAATGGGTGCCTATGCGTTTAACGATAGAGTGGGTCAACCTTGGTTTGCACCTGCTGGCTTTAATCGTGGTGGTTTGGAAAGAGTATTGGAAGTTAGAAGAAGATTGACACAGACTCAACGTGATAGTCTTTACAATAACACTCCAGGCGTTAATCCTATCGCTACATTCCCAGGCCAAGGTATTGTTATCTTTGGTCAGAAGACGCTACAGAAGAAGCAATCTGTATTGGATAGAGTAAATGTTCGTAGAATGATGTTAACAGTTAGAAAAACTATTTCTAGAATGTCTCGCAACTTCGTCTTTGAACAGAACAACGCTCAGACAAGAAGCGCATTGCTAAACATGGTTAATAACTATCTTGGTTCAGTACAATCGGCCAATGGTATTAACGAGTTTAGAGCTTCTATTGAAGAAGGTGCTGATTTAGTAGATAGAAATGTTATCAAGGGTAAGATTTTCCTCAAGCCGACTACGGTTGCTGAAATTGTTATCTTTGACTTTACATTGACACCTCAAGGCGCATCTTTTGGTGAGTAATAAATAATAATAGTGTGTGGGGGAAAACAAAACTTCCCTCACACCTATATTTATTTCAGAACATAAAATATTTTTATATATTTTGGAGATATAGAATGGCTGATGTTAGATCCGTAAATCAGATGCTCGCGGATACATTTGAACCGAAAAGAAGTAATAGATGGTTTTTCCAATTTGCTGACGATGTACTTCCTCAGTTTGTTGCGAAAACTTTTGCTCGTCCGACTTTCACTCAAGAATCTGTTGTTATTGATTACATTAATAGCAAAAGATATTTGGCTGGTAAGTTTGAATGGGGCACTATTGCTTTGACTCTTCACGATCCAATTGCACCATCTGCTTCTCAGAAAGTTATGGAATGGGCGAGGTTAGCTCACGAAACAATTTCTGGTCGTGATGGTTATGCGGCTTTTTATAAGAAAGATTTCTCTCTTAACTTAATGGACCCTGTTGGCGTTACAGTTGAACAGTGGGATATTAAGGGCGCATGGATTACCGATGCAGATTTCGGTGGTTTGGATTATACTAGTGGTGAGCCTGTTGAAATTAGTCTTACGGTTCGTCCTGACGAATGTATTTTGAGATACTAATAGTAGTTGTAGTTTAATTAATAGAATTTGTTTATTAAAATTTCTTGTAAATGTTAATTGCAAGAAGGAGTTTTAAAATATGAGTGAAAGCAAAACTGCATCTATTGAGTTTGAAGATGAGAGTAAAAGTTCTACCGAGATAAACCCGACTGAAATCAGTCAGAATCCCGAAGAGTATGCAAGAAAAGTTGCATCCGATAGGGCTACTGAATATGATAAGATGGCGGGTTTTTCTGTGCCTAGAGACTTTGTGATGATCCCTTCTAAGGGGAGAATTTACCCACAATCTTCACCGTTGCATAATGTAGAAGAGATTGAAGTAAGACATTTGACCGCGGCTGATGAAGATATTTTAACTTCAAGAGCTTTGTTACGCAGCGGTAAAGCAATTGATACAATGCTTTCAAATGTTCTTATGAACAAAAGTATTAACGTAGAAGAATTAATTTCTGGTGATAAGAACGCTATTTTAACATTTCTTAGAATTACAGGGTATGGGCCGGAATATCCTGTTGAAATTGATTGTCCTGGTTGTGGCGAAAACATTAAACATGAATTTGATTTGAGTCAGTTAACGATGAGGTTCTTAGATGTTGATCCAATATCGGCTGGTGAAAATAGATTTAGTTTTGTACTACCTTCGGGAGTTGAAATTCATTTTAAGTTGTTGAATAGTGCAGAAGATGCAAAGATTACTGATGAACAAGATAAGCTTAAGCGAGCTACAAATTCTCCCTTGGAGAAAAACGTAACTACTAAGTATAAGCATCAAATTATTTCTGTTAATGGTAATGAAGAACAAATATCTATCAATAATTTTGTAGATACGATGAACCTTCGTGATTCGCGAGCTTTTCGTACGTTTTTAGAAGAGTTAGAACCGGATGTTAATATGGAGCAGGATTTCAAATGTCGTATGTGTGGTCATACGGAGGAGGTGGAAATACCGGTGACTACCGGTTTCTTTTGGCCTGAGTCCTAGTCTTAAGGAATATATCTTTGAAGAATGTTTTTATTGTGTTTATTACGGGCATCTGAGCTTTACTGATGCTTATAACTTACCTATTAAATGGCGTAAGTGGTGGTTAAATAAAATAAACGAAATTAACGAAGAAGATAACAAAAGAAGTCAACAATCGGCCCAAGCAGCGCAACAATCTAGTGGTAAATCGTTACGAGCGCGAAGTATTGGTCGTTAATATAATATCCCCTTATTACTTTTTGTTATAAGGGGATATTTATTTATGTGAAAACGTAACTGGAGAAAAAGAATGGCAACACCACACGCTAGAATAGTTGATCCTTTTGCTGAAAAGTCTGGTGGCTTTGATTATGGTAATCTAGCTAAGACCGTATTAGCCGGCTTAGGAGTACATTCAGCTATTGATTTTTTTCGTAATCGTAAATCTGATGGAACTAAACAAGATAAACGTAATCAAGATGAACTGAAAAAAATTGAAAAAAAGATGCGTAAACAAAAGGATCTAGAAAAGAAATTAAATAAAAAAGGTATGACCCTTGACGATGTTCTACGTCAAATGAAAAAAAATAGAAAGAAGTAAATAGATGGCGGATTTAGGAAATCAATTAGAAGGTGCTGCTGGCGGATTAGAACGCCTATCCGAAGGCTTTGATAATTTATTAATAAAACTTACTAGCACTTCTACGCTTGAAGCTCAGATGATTAAAGAAAAGCAGACGGTATCCAAGCAACTTGCGAAAGCCAATAGAGATAAAATAAGAGAAGAAAAAAGGGCGCTTCCTCTACAAAAAAAGATGACCATACAGCTGCAACAAAGACTTAAAAACTCCACACTATTAAATAAAGGTTTAAAAGAAACCATTAAGAGTATGAATCTTTTTGGCAAAACTATGTCGGGGTTAAAAAGTGGTCTTGGTACGGTAGGAAAAGGTATGGCTGCTATAGGTAAGGCTGGCGTTATTGGTGGGTTAGTAGTGGGGGTAAAGTTTCTTATTGATGGTTTGCTGAAAGTAGATACAGCGATGGCTGGTATGGTAAAAAGCTTAGGGATAACTAGAGCTGAATTAGAAGGAGTAAAACAAGCAGCTTATGATGCAGAAATGACTATGGGTAGGTTTGGTGTAAGTTTTGAACAAACTGCCCAAGAGGCTGCTAATTTAGCTCAAATATTTGGAAATATAAAATATGTTACAGCTGGAGTAATTGAAGATAGTTTAAGATTACAAAAAGCATACGGAGTGTCTGCTCAAAATGCTGGCCAACTTTTAGAAACTTTAGAAAGAAGCCAAATTGCTAGTGGTGAGTTTTTACAAAGTATAAGAGATGCGGTGCCAGCCGGAGCAAGCGTGAGTTTAGTTATGCGAGACATCGCGGCTAACGCAGATAAAATTGCTGTTGCCTCATCACGCGGAGTTGAAGGTTTTAAAGCTATGGCTATCCAAGCTGCTAATGTTGGTGGTAGCTTATCTGATTATGAAGGTATAGCTACAGCATGGTCAGATTTAGAAAAATCTGGATTGGCCATGGGCAAGGCTACTCATTTATTTGGCAACCAATTGCAAGATGTTTATGGTGATGCGCATCAAATGTTTATGTTATACCAGACGGGCGATCTTAAAGAAATTAATAAAAGGAATCAAGAGGCCGCAAAATTAGCATTTAAGGTTATGGAAGATGGGTCAATTTTTAATATTGAAAAGAATAGAGAAGTAATTGCAGAAGATAGAAAATCGTGGGAAGAATTAACTGGTGAAAAATGGAAGGACCGGCAGAAATTACTTAGATCTGAGTCTGCATACGGTAAAAAATTACAAAAAGAACAGGATGCAAGATTAGCTATAGATAAAAAGATAACAGATGAGCGTGAAGCCCAAAACGCACTGATGGATGAGCAAAAAAATGTTATACAAAGAATGCAAGAGCTTGCGATGGGCGTGTTTAATCGACTTACAACTGCTTTCAGTAAGTTATTAGGTATAGATCAAACTGGCAAAGGTAGTATACATGGTCAGATAACGATCTTGGCTAATGAAATTGAATCTATATTTGATTTTCCTGGTTTAGAACAAAAAATATCCGATAAAGGTGGAGGTATTGGAGGTTTTATTAGTGCGGTATGGGGTAGTTTTAAGACATTAGGTGTTAAAATTGGTGATTGGCTGATTGAAGGAATGGAAAAAGCTATAACTTGGTTTCAAGAAAATTATACGTTTAGTATATTTGGTGGTTTTGAAAAGACCGAGCAAGGGAAGTTAAATGATCAATTAAAACTTATAGAAAAAGCAAACGAAGCTGGAAAAGATGTTGAGGCTGCAACGGCAGGCAAATCAACAGGTAATGTTGAAGCTTTCAATGATATGAAAACTGCGATTGAAAAAATAGAAGCTGAAGGTGCTACATTATTAAATTTACAAAAGAAAAAATTAGAAGGGTTGACGAAGGAGGGTGACATTGAGGCACAAAAAGAAGTAATAGCCGCACTGGAGTCACAGATAAAAGCAGATAGAGAAGGAGCAGTAAAAGCATATGTTACTGAAACAGAACAAAACGCCAAGAGACTTGAGACGGCGGTAGATAATGAAATAAAGGCAAGAAATAAAGTTACTGACAATTTAGAAGCTCAAGAAGAAGCGCTTTTAGAGCATGGCCGAAAGCTGGATACACAGAGAATAAATGAAGAGTCTTGGACTGGATGGGGAGGCGAAATGCAGGAGTGGCTCAAATTTGATTTTCAACAAACTGCAGGTCGTGGAGAAGAATTGAAAAATCTTGCCGCGAAGGATCTGGGTATTGAAAGAAATATAGTAATGATCGAAGAAGATACATTAACTAATAGTATGGTAAATATTTTAGCGCAATTGGCTGCCAACCCATTGGGTTCGTTGTCATTGTCTCGCGGTGGTGTTATTAATAAAAAAGGTACAACAGCATTAGTAGGTGAAGCTGGTGGGGAAGTTGTTACTTCAAGAGCTGCATTAAGAAATGGTGTTGGTGTAAGTGGTAGAGCTGCGTCAGCTTTAGCAAGTATTGGTGTTCCAGGGTTTTTTAGAGGCGTATCTGGAACTACTGATAGAAAAGGCTTAATGACGGGGTTTGGTTCCGAAGCCTCAAGAGGCGCTCAAGCAGCGGCATTCCAAAAAGAGCAAGCTATACAGCAAGCGGCGATGGTTAACTACTGGCGCGAACATTATCAAAACAAACTAGATAATATGGGTGATCCGAATCAAAAGAAGAAAGATGATTTAGATTGGTTAAAGAAATTTTTTAATGAAAACAAAAAAGATATTGACACTGTTGCGAAAGTTTTATTAAAGAATCAAGGTCCAGCAGCTAAAGAAATGTATAAAGGTGTTTTTACTGCTATGACGGCTTGGTCATCTGGCATGAAAACAAAAGATGCCTTAAAACTAGGTGTACGTGCTGGTCTTACAGAAAGTATGAAAAAAGGTGGTACGGTATATAATCTTTTTGAAAAAAGTAATAAAGCAATTGGAAAATTAATAAATTCTCAAAGCAAAGCTACTGCTGCAATGGGCATAGCGATGCAGTCTCTGTCTGTAGGTGTTCAAAGTGCGATGGCAACATATGCTAAAACAGGTGATTGGGGTGCAGCTAAAGAAAGTATGAAGAGGTCGGCTGTATCGGGTGGTGTGACGATGTTGGCCACCAAACTTTTAGGTAAAGATGCAATGAACGTAGCAAAAACGCAAATGGGCATACCTGCTGCGGCTCAAGGTAAGTATGTAAATAGCCCAACACTAATGATGGTTGGTGAAGAAGGTAGAGGCGAAGTTGTTATACCCACTGAAAGAATAAGAAAAGGTCTGCCAATAAACGCTGGTGTTGCATCAGAGTTAGGTTCTATTGGAGTGCCAGGATTTGAAACTGGAACCGCCAATGCAGCGAAAGAGGCATACTATGCTCAACGGTCGCGTTGGGACAAATCATCGGCGGCTTTTAGACGGCGTAATCCAGGCTCCACTTTTGGATTACGTAAACCTAAACTTAAAACTCCTGCAATAGAAACAGATCCGCGAGATGCATACGGTTTGGGTGATGCAAATAAAAGTTTTGGAGGAGGAGCAAAAGCTAGTGGAGCTGCTGCCGCCTTAAGTTTCGCACAGGTATACATGCAAACAGGTAATATGAGGTTGGCCGCACAAGCTGGTTTAGAAGCAGGTGTAGGTATGGCAGCCACTGCATTATTATCTATTCCTCCAATACCTCCCGGCGTAGGTGCGCTGGTAGGTCCGATGGTAGGGAAAATGGTTGGCGGTCCTCTAGGAAGAGCCCTTGGAATAACTGGTGGTCAGAAAAAAGCGCGTAACCGAGTAATTAAAAATATAGAAAACCATGTTAAAAGTCGTGGTATTTTTGATTATGGCTCACCAGGCGGAATGAGAAAAAATATTAGCGTTGCTGTTGGTGGTAAAGAAAATGTACCTCAAGAAAAAGATTATAATAAGTTAGTAGAAAAAGTTGGATCAAGTAAAGTTCTAAAACCATTATGGCAAGCCGGTATTGATCCTTCCATTTTAGTTGCTGCGGGTAGTGGAAAGCTCAAAGGTCAAAAAGCCTTTAACAGCTTTGCTGCTATTAATAAAGCTTTATATGGGGGTGCCGGTGGTGATAAATACATGAAAGCTATGGCTATACCTCAATTAGCAGATGGTGGCATTGTTACTAAACCAACTACCGCTGTTATAGGTGAAGCTGGTCCAGAAATGGTTATACCATTACATGAGCAAAAAGAAACCAACGCTACCATGATAAAAGAGTTAAAGAAACAAAATGAATTAATGCAAAAGATGATAAAGACACAGATTGAAACTGGTAAAACAGAAGTTCGTTTGGATGGTAGAGTGATAGCTGAATCAACTGCTGAAAATTTTTATGACATAGGTAACGGAGTATAGAGATTATAAATGGCAACTACTAGAACATTATTAGACGATAGAGGCAAGAGCATACTTGAACTATTTGTAGATAATATGGCTACATTAGGTAATATCAATATGTCTGCTGCAGCTAGCAATCAAATTGGATCTTATGATGGCAGTTGGGGTGAAGTAAATATTAACAACCCAAGAATAGAGCAAGCTACAAGATTTGGCGAAAATGTTGAGCCAGGTCACGAATATTTTGTTAGAGAAATAGAGTTCCCTGCCAAAGTTGGTGATGCTTTCGGTAAAAATGATTTTTTACCGGAACGTGATCACGACACTATCGGTAGTGATAAACCAGTTGGTGTGGCACTAGGTTTGGGTGAAAAGAACAATGCAGTGCTAGGTGAAACTAGAGTGGATAAATATACTGGTAAATCTACCTCTATTACTACAGTTTTAAATACAGTTAATGATTATAGTGGAGAATATAAAGATAATCCTCAAAATTTCATGCGACTAAAAGGAAGAAAAAGTTTATTTACTTTATTGCAAGAAACATGGAGTGTGTTTTTTAGTGATGATGATGGTGGTCCAGTATATAGAAACACACACCCAGTAGAAGGTGAAGTAGCATCTCGCGATGGTGCGGTAAGTGCAGGGATTGCTGGACAAAGTACAGTAAACAACAGATATAAAAGTAGTAGGGCGTATGACTTTAATTTTTATGCTGAACAAGGCCAAAGTTTTGTAGATGAGCCAAGCACTATGGATTTTCATAACTCAGCTATGCAAGGTTTTGTTTTAGGTCAAGTTATGGGCGGCAATATTACTTTAGCGGATAATGTTAGAACCGAAGCTCAAGATGTATCTCGCGAGTTTTTTGAGGGGTTAGGTGCTGCAACGGATGATTTTGGTTTATCAACATTTTATGATATGTTATCCGGTATTGTTGGCGTAGATAGAATTTCTCAACTTTATGTTGCTGGTTGGGGAAGACCAGCGGAAAATTATTTAACTAAAAAACCTTTGATAGAAAACTTACAGCAAAATCTTTTATTACCACCTAGTGTAGGTAATAGTTTCCTTGGGCTTACTTCACCACTAAATATACCAGGAAATACTACAGGAAATGGTGTAGGAACGCCTGGATATGGCGACACCAATGCAACCTTTCAATCGTTATATACAAGAAATAGAGGTGGCGCTGCTGGTGGAATAAATGCAAGCAACCCTATTTTTAATAATGGCGTTGTTGCAGGTACCGCTATTAATCTTTTACAGGAGCCAGCGGCTAATAGAAGTTTAGGTTTAATTAGTGGTGCTGAGGCGGTAACTAAGCCCGACACGGTGCCTTTTTCTTTTGAAAAAGACGATGCACAATATTTAACCTACGATAAAAGGGCATCAGGGTTTACCAACAATGGTCCTGTAACCAATACAGACGCGAGTAAAATAGAGCCAATGGTTAAAGATTTTTCTTCTACTTTAGAGGGAACTGAAGTTGCTAAACAAGTTGTAGCTATGGGTCAAGGACAATATTTTCCTTTTACGTTTTCTACAGTCAATAAAAAAACTAATGGTGCAGGGCGTTTTCAAGTTTGTTTTTTGCAAGCAAATCTTAATAGTTTGTCTGAATCATATACACCTACGTGGGCTTCTAAACATTTTTTTGGTAGAAGTGAGCAAGCTCATACTTATACATTTACAGATAGAACGATGGATTTAAGCTTTACTATTTTTGCTAATGAAATGAGGCAATTACAAAATGTTTATGAAAGAGTTTTATGGTTAGCTCAACAGTGTTATCCGGATTATGATACTACTGGTAGAATGTCAGAAGGGCCAATTGTTGCCTTAAGAATAGGTGATGTTTTTCAATATAAAACAGGCATTATTAGAAGTCTTTCTTATGATTGGTTGGGTTTTGGTGGCGGTAAGTGGGAGATGACCGCTGCTGCAAGAATGCCTCAAGGTTGTACAGTAACTATGAGCTATCAAATTATACATGATAATGTGCCTACCCGCGATACAGATTTTTATAATGGGCCTGGTGGTGGCTTAAACACCGCCACTCAAAGATATAGAACATTGGGTAGTGAGACTACTGGGATTGCTGGACAAAGTCCTTTTGATTCTTTTGAACAGCTTGATGAACTTGGCTTAATTAGTGAAGTTGGGTATGGGGAGCGTTTTCTTGATGCTGGAGTTATGGATAGTAATCAAGGTGAAAATTTACCTTACCTATCTAAAGTTGAGGCGTTAAATGAAGAGTTAAATGTAGAGGGTAATGGTGGAGTCCGGCAAACATTGCAAGTACCAGTTCTTGATGATAATGATAAACTTATTTATGTTTAATAAGGAAAAATAAATGGCAACCTCACGATACAATAAATTTAGAACAGTTAAAAGCGCTTCATCTGACCCAAAAAGATTAGAAACATTTCCCTCTATTAATAGAAATGATTTGTCTTCTATACCCTACAGTGTTATAAAGTTTAAAGAATCGGATCGACTGGATCATTTGGCTCAAAGTTTTTTAGGTAGTGGTACTTATTGGTGGGCAATTTGTATGTTAAATGATTTAGATAATCCTTTTTCTTATAAATTATTACCTGGTTTTTTGTTAAAAATACCTAATAGTATTGATCCTTTTATTGAGCTTATAGAAAAAAATAAGGCTATTAATTAATGACTCAAACAACACGCAATATAAATGATGCTAGTATACTTTTACAGCAGCAAGAAGAAGCTGGTGGAGTGTTTAATGCCGACACGATGCCAGATGTTGTAAAAGGATGGAACGATAGGAGGCAAGCTAATAATCAAATTATTAGTGGTATGACTCCTTTTGTGCAACTTATTGGTATTTTTGATCAAAACGCTTACGATCAGATGTTTAGTTCTGACGCTTCTTTATCTCGCCGCGTTGTATATCACCCCGATTTAGAAGGCGAAGCGGCCACTCTTTTTAGTTCTCCAGATGCAAATGCAACATCAAATGAAGATTTAACTGACTATCTTGAATCTAAATTAAAAAAGCGATTTATTAATTTGTATATGTATCAGCCACAAAAAGACAAGGATAATGACACCTTAATGTTAGGTGAAACGCCAGCTAATGGCATAATAATGGCTGAAGCCATCTCTCAAACAAAAGACTTTACTGGAGGTATTGGTGTAACTGATTTATCAGTTGACTATGGAAAAAGTAATGGCTTAGGTGCAAGAAAATTTGTAATGCGACTTACTATTAATGATCCCAAAATATTAAATGATAGACCAGAATATGCTAAAATGTCTACATTGCAAGGTGAGTTTTTGATTCTTTATGGGTGGTCTAACCCTAGAACAGTACATGGGTTTGATGCATCTGCGCCACCTCAATTACGAATAGATCCACAAGGTGATACCTATCAAGATGATAATGGCCGAGAAGTAAGAAGGCAGATGATGGGGGTGCCAATAGGTAATATAGATACTGGAGGATATTGGGCTGCAGCACGCGTGGTTATTGTAGGATATGATTTTGCTTTTAATGAAATGGGTCAATTGGAAGTGTCTCTTACGTTGATGGATAAAACCTCTATGTATTTATCTACAACAAAAATGTCTACGGTGGCACCTATGTGGCGCAAACTTATGCATACCTATGACTATGAACCTGGGAGCAATCAAAATAGTGTAGCTAATACTTTTACTAATACTGCTGTCACCACACCCGATGGTCAATCAATGACTATGGTTGAAGCTGCATTACAAGAGCAGGCATCATTAAGAGGTGCTATGGGTCGAATATCCGGAAATGCTATTTCACAAATTGCTCTAGCGACTTTAGATTTAGAAGCCGGACATTCTCTTTCGGAAGTTTTGGATGCAATGAATGTGGAAACGGTTTCGTATAATGAACAATCATATATTGCAACGCAAAGAGCCATAAAGCAAAGAAAAATTGCTGATTCTCGTGGATATCCATATTCAGCAGGTATATCTAGTTACCAAAAGGTTAACATTAGAGTTCCTGCAAATCAAGCAGACGGTCTAATTACTAGCCAAGACGACCTTGATGCCTATGATGATCCAAACTCCACCCTAAACACCAAAGAGATTTCTGATTATAGGGTAAAAGTGATGTATTATTATTTAGGGTGGGTTTTAGATGGTATTAAATTAAGTTTAAATGAATCTAACAAAAACAGAATAAGGATGGGAGACACTTCGTTTAGTCCCAAATTTTTATACTTAAATAATTCACCCGATTCAAATATAGCATCGGCCTTTCAATCCCAAGTTGCTAATAGAAATAATCCGGCTATTGAAAGTAGAATACAAGAAGCTCTTAGAAGGTTAAAAGAAAAAATGTTTCCACCGATGGTTGCAATATCGGAGGGAGGGTCTACAACAGTCCGATATCGTACCAAGCCAACGAACAAACCAATGACCGGCGAGTTATTGGATACTGTTGATCTGGTGGATGAAACTCATACTCCATGTCTAGGTCAAGCGTTATACATTGGTGTAGTTAGTCCAGATACCGAAAGTCTGGCCACACGAACCTACCCTACACCTCAAGGTGTTGCAGTTGAATTACCTCATAGGGGGTCGATAGTAAGAAATGACGGTTCCTCGTTTTTTAAACCAGATTGGTATGTTGATACAATAGATGGTGAAGGTAATGAACACGCGTCACCCGAAGGTTTTGATCCGACAAATCCAACTGCATACAAGGCCGCTGATAGAGGTGGTAGATTTTTTTATTTAATTAAATATAGGTGGAGCGCCAGCTGGCAGGAGCAGGTAAAAGACGACAGAACAGGCAACCTAAATTGGGAAACCATATATGGAACAATATATACTCAAGATGTAATGGAGGTTGATGTCTTTAGAAAATTTGGAGCAACTTTATGGCCTCTAGTTCAAAGAATGTGGTATAACCGATATATTGATTATTTAGGAGCTTATTTTGAAAATATTATTAGGAGAAGAATAGCAGAATTAGAAGAAGAGGGAAGAACAGTAGAAGATATATATGATGAACCAGTTGATTTGGATTTTCTTACTGGCAAAGTTTATAACAATACTAGATTTATGAAAAAACAGCCATCGGGTGGTACAAGATGGTCAGATCCTGGTTTTGATAGTGGTGATGCTAAAAAAATAGATCAAGATTTATTAGATACTATATCAACAGAAGAAAATACCATTGCACCTCTTAATCAACAAAAAGTCGATATTGAGTCCGCGCAGCGTCCACTAGAAATGGAAATTAGATCTAAAATCGCAGCTATAACAAACTTACAATCTATTGAGGGAACCACTATATTAGATAACCCAAACGCTGGCATAGAACAACTTACCGGTGGAAGATATAGCCGCACAATAAATGTCGATACTGATGGAAACCAGATTGCCCCAAACATGATCAGCCCTTATATTGGGGCCGAGGATACCGATATCTTTCATAATGCAATTACAAGATCTGATTATGGATATGGAGGTAGTGCAGTAAATAAAGATGCTATGGGAAATTTTATTTATGATGGTTTTAATAATTTTAAAGAAAACATCAGAGGTAATGCCTTAGAATTTCGGTCAGGTACTTTTTATGAAACAGGGGTAAGATTAGATAATACAACAGAAAATCAGACACCAAAAGTAACTATAGAATATGTTGGTTATATTTTTTTTGGCAAACGAACTGATAACTTTAAAGGTTCAGATGATGATGAAGGCAATGAACACTCAAAGTTTTTTACAGACCCCGATAACGTTGGAATGTTAATTGCCTTAGAAAAACAATTGATTGATGTACAACGCACTGTTGATCAAAAACTAGCACAAATTGAAAGACTGCGTAAAGAATTAGAGCCTCTATATCAACAATATGAAGATTATAATGCCGCTTTATTACTGATAGATGAAAAAATAAATATTACACAAGGTAGGCTAAGTCAATATAGATCTTTTGTAGATGAAGGTGGAGTAGAGACTGAACTTAGCCTATATACCGACACTTCTGTTTTTGATGATGTATTAGAAATTGATATGGGTCGTGAGCATCCTATGCGATTAAATAGTAAAGTTGCACAGCAATGGTATAGAAGGTTTAATAACATTATAAATTATGGTGTTAATGATGTTACTAACTATGGTCCAGCAAAAGGAGGCACTACGTATCACGCTCCTAGTAATGTTAAGCAATTTTTATTTAACCCTAATTTAAAAGATAGTGAAATTGACGGTATGCCAAAAGTTGTTTTAGATCCTAAAGCCTATATGGATTTGAGAACGGCTGGCGAGTCTCACGATTCTATTATGGGTAATTTGGAGTCAGGAGTATCACAAGGCGTTGATTATATTCCCTTAAATATAATAAATGATCGACTTAATGACGGGACTTATGTCACTGTTGATAATCTTAGTTATTATAAACAATGGGGTATTTTTGGAACCCCACAAAATGTTTCTGAAAGGACAAATCTATGGGGATTCAAGGCTGGCCCAATGGCTATATTATATAATGAAGATGGAACTATTTATGAAGTTGGTGGTGGTAATTATGTAAGAAACTATCAAGAGTTTTTAGATATTTTTAATATAGTATATAATCCAATTTTGCTTGGAAAATTTAAAATAACAGGTGCGTGGCCAAGAAAGCCAAATTCGCTGGAGCCTTGGTATATGATAGATGATGCCAACAATATTATTGAGTCGAGGCCAAGTGATGGGTGGTTTCGACAGACTGGATGGTATTTAGGAGATGCTGGCCAGCCTATATATTTATATCCAAGCCGTGCATACGCTACAAGAATTGATCCTACAAAAACAACGGCTGCTTTGCCATACGGCACACCGGATGGTGTTGTTGGGTTGCCATCTGATGGGCCGCTTGATGATAATGAGCATACCGATCGCGGTGACAGAAACCATATTGATAGTAAGCTTAATAAAGGTGATCACTGGTTGAAATCTGAACAAGAATGGGACGGGGCGAACTTCGACCCAACAGTCCGCGCAAACCGTCCGGTTGATCCTCTTGGCAGAAATTCAAAACCAGACCAATCGGCCGATGAAGACCAATGGGCACAAAGCACTTACGGGCCAAGAATAGGACCGAATGAGCATTGCATGCAATTAACTATAGATATGAAAAGAAAATTAGTTATCAATAGAAAAAACTTTTTTGATCAGGCTAACGATGATAAAAATCAATATTATAACTCTTTAGGTAAAGACTCACCTGTTATGAGTGGTGACGAAGGTGGAAGTAGTCGAGGCCAAACAAGAGTGGATTGGAGCCAGCTAGTAAAACTTCCAGAGTTAACTGCTGATGGGGTAGGATTTCCTTTTTGGGTTGTTAAGACTGACCCATACGCAGGCACTACAAGATCCGAAAATTTTGTTTATGCGGCTGAAGGTAGTTCGGTGGCATCAATAAACGGGTATGATATTGGAGGTAATATTACTACCAAAGATGGTCAACAAGCCCAAAGTATTACACCTAAAAGGGGATCTTCAGTACAAGGCCCAAGAGTAAATAAAACAGCTCCTTATTCTAATCAATATTATCCGTATGGCACAGGACATTATAGATTAGCGCCGGAGATTTATGGTTCAGCAAGATTTCCGGAATACGATGGCGGTAATTATATTAATTTTCTTCCTATTGGTGAGCTTCTTGAGTTGCTCCCTGGAACAGGATACCTTACTAATGTTAATAATGAAAATTATAGCCCCTCTGGTATCTTACCTAACGGTGACATAATTGAAGGCCATGAGCTTGATGTAGGATTTATGGAGTTTATTTTAAAAAATGTTTATGCTCCTTTACCTAATAACCGGCGTATTGGAAAGACAGGTGATGGTAAAAGAGTGGCGGTGCATCAAAAGGCATGGTATGAAGGCTGGGGTGATGCTGAAGATCAGCGAATATCAGACCCCACTTATAGAGATTTATTTAAAATTGAAGAAGATGATGATGATGATGAAGGTAGTGAGGCGGATCTTACAATGGCAGATTTATCCAGTTTTACTATTGATAATGCAGCTGATATACCTATACGTAGAGATGTTATAGAAAACTTAATGAATAAACAAAATGCAAATATGTCTATATTGCAGTTTATACAAGAAGTAATAAGGCCAGAAGCAATAGGAGTTAATGGTCAAAATGTTAATGTAGGGGTTAGACAAAGAGGTGATGGAACTTTTGAAGTTTTTCAAGCAAGTAAAAATTGGAAAGAAACTGCTAGAAAAATGTTTGATAATTTTGACCAAGCGCAATTTGAAAACAAATATCCAAGTGAAAATTTATTGTTTGATTATAAGGCTAAAGATTCTTTAATAGAAAAAATTGATATGAACTCTAAATTTGACCCAGGTATTGCTACCACTTTTGAAATGGGCGCAAGAGCTTTTGCAAAAGATCCATATAAGTTTGCTCAATTTTTATCCTATGGAAATATAGCTCTAGAACTTCAAGATTTTTTAAATAAAGAAGGTGATCAATATAAAGACATTATAACAGTTAGTGGCGAAAATGTGGGTGGAGAAGCTGGCAAAGTGCAATATAATAGCACTGCTTTTTTTAACTCTGATGCTGATGGTCCAACCGTACCTTCAAACCTTATAACAAAATTTTTAATGCAAAATCCAGAAAGAATGGCTAAGTTAAACGCAATGTTGCAGTCTGGACCTGGTTCTAATTTTGCCACACAATTGTTAGCAAGATATATGTTTAAAGCATCTATAACTATTCACGGCACTACAAATATTATACCTTTTAACACTATTCATGTTAGAGGTGTATTACCTAATTTAGAAGGAATATATTTAGTTACCAACACAAGGGAGTCAATAAGTCCATCTGGTTTTTCAACAACATTAGAAGCTATTTTGTTAGAAACTAAAGCTGTTAATACGACAACCGGCGATGTAATAGATTAAAAAAAAGAAAAATTTTATTAAAATAAAGTGTTATTATACTTAAAAGGATAAATATGAAATATTGGGGAATCGAACAAGAAGAAGCCATCGTTGAGTTTAACACCAACGAAGATATCGAAGATAAGCATAAAGTTTTTGTAGCTATAATAGAACCTGCCTTTCGTAAGCTCGTAGAAAACATTTACTATACTTACAATTTTAATAAAATACTTTGGGATAGAGAACAAATTGAGCATGAGGTGATGACACATCTTTATGAGAAACTCAACAAGTTTGATATATCTAAAAACAAAAAATCTTTTTCTTACTTTGGTACCATAACAAAGAACTGGATGATTCAGCGTTGTAATGCAGATAAGAATAAAAGATTTATTGATGATGATAACCAAGATATTATTGTGCAGAATATTAGTATTCATGCGTATGAAGAAAATGAAGTAAGTAGGCATAATCAAGAGTTCATTTCTGGCATCATTGAAGACTTTGATGATTGGGAGGCTAAAGATAATTATAGTAAGGAAGATTTTGCTGTTTTAGAAATAGTTAATGATATATTAAAAAACTATCACCGGTTTAATATTTATAACAAGAAGCAACTGTATGTTTATATTAGAGAGGCGACAGATTTACCAAGTCGTAAGATAACTAAGTCATTAAAGAAGATAAAGATAAATTACTCAGATATAAAAGAAGATTTTATCGGTTGATATGGATGTAAAAGAATTAAAGGAAAACGCCGAAAGATATTGTGAGTTATTGATAGTATATGACAATATGTTAGAGGCAATGGATAATGTTACAAAAAAATTAACTGAAACACGAAAAGAGTTAATTTTTTTAGAGGATGTGTTGCAAAAAAATGGTGTTAAAATTAAAGACGTTGAGGTAGAAAAATGAAACTCGGTGGCGAAGATCTTTTAAAACAATTTAACAGAGGAATAGATTACGCCCAAAATAGTTTTAATAGTTCGCAAGGTGTTGGGGTTAATCATTCCCTTTTAATATATAAAGGTATAGTAATAGATATTGACTTTACAGTTTTTAAGGATGTAACATCAGCTAGTATTCAACCGCCCTTTAGTGTTTATGCTAAAATAATAGGAATGGATGAGAGTAGCGCATTTCCAGAAGAAGAATCAGATCAAACATGGTATCCTCCGTTTTTTCCAATGCATATGATTTGCATACCTGAGATCGGTGAAGAAGTTTTAATAATGAAAGAGGAACCTAATGCTGCTGCTGCGGGGTATTACGTTGGTAGAATTAATGATTCATCACCCCTAAACATTAGTTTTGCTAGAGATTTTGTAGGAGTAGGAGATCCAGAGACTTCTAACGGATTTAAATATGGTTTTAATTTTGATGTAAGAAGATTACGAACCAGATATGAACATAAGATGCCAGATAGTGAAAACATTGAAGTGTCTATCCCTCTTACGTTTGGAGATGTTGTTCAACAAGGTCGAAGTAAAACATATCTTAGACATTCATTTAATGTGAATAATAAAAAAGGAGTTTTAGAGCAAGGTATTAGAATGGATGGGCAATTAACTTCTCAAGGCTTATTAAATAATTTTACACATATTGTTTCTGGTGAAAACATACCTATAAGTAATCCTACTCAAATTTATCCTCATATGGATCAACAATCGGGACAAAGATCGGATCGGTTATTTATATCAGATCCTAATTATGGCTTACCCTCTAATCAAATAAGACAAAAAAGCTTTGATCCATCCATAGGTAAAACCAGAACTAAGACAATTCATTTTGTTGATTCATCTATAAAAAGGTTAGGCGACTATAGCCTTCAAAGTCTGAATGTAAATAAAGAATTACAAACCGATTTAGAAGGTGAAGATAAATCTATTATTGCCAATATTGCCGATGAAATTTATAATATTTCTTCTAAAGAGACAACCGGTGCTTTATATCGTCAAGTTTTAGGTGAAAGGTTAGTCGCCCAACAAAGAGAAAATTATAGCTTAATGAGAGAGGTTATAACAGCGGTTGAAGGTTTTGCGGATTCTACTCAAACTTTATTAGATGCATTTTTAGACCACACTCATGCACTTCCTCGAATAGATCTAAACTTAGAAAAAGAATTTGAGTTTAAAGACAAGATTCGCGCACCTGCAAAATTTGCGCCACAACCAAACGCTAATATAACAACAAGAGGAAGATACGTAGGTGGCGGCTCAGCAACATCGCGGGTTTATGTGGGTCGCAAGAAAAGAACGTGGACCGAAAGTCAAAGCGCATGGTATAAGCGAACTGGGGGTACAGGTAAACGCAAAACAAGAACATGGAACGTGCCTATATATAAGAATGTAACAGTTCCTATACCAAGAACATATGTGCCAGGAAATAGTATATCTGTACCGCAACCTCCAAAATTAGTAAGCGCTGGAAAAATTATTACAACAAAAAGAAAACAGAAGCTTAATTTTGAAGCCATTATTGGTGGTGCTGAAAACCCCAGATTTACTGCACCTATAGAAACTGATAGTGGTGATATAGAAAATCCATCACCATTAGGTCAGAAAACAGAAGTGGTTAATACAGGTCTTTTGGAAGTTATTGAATCGTTTAGTAATCAGAAAATTAAATTAACTGAACTTAATCAAAAGATTTCTAAATTTTTAAGTAATAATCAATTTATCAATTAAGTGAGATATTATAATGGCTGCAGAACAATGGGCTAATGGGCCAGTAACAATAGATCCTTTTTATCCAGATGGGTATATATCTACTGACCAAGATAGACAACAAATAATTGCACAAAAAAGAAAATATGCTGCTAGTGTAAATTCTATTAATTTGAAGTTTCCGTTGCGCTCTTACCGAAGAGGTTTTTTTGAAGGTAATACCGAAACTATTTCAGCAGTAAGGGAAAATATAAAAATACTTTTGTTAACTCTTAAAGGAGAGAGAGTTAACGATGCAAATATGGGAACTAATATTCCTGTATTGCAAGGTCAGTTATTTGAGCCTATAACAAGAGAAGAAACATTTGAAAATATAAGATTAGAAATAGAAACTGCTATTAACAGATATTTACCTTATATAAGTGTAAAGAATATTAAAATGATAACTCAAGAAGAAGAGCCAATTTTAGGTAATAATAAAATTAGAATAAATATGACATATGTTATTAAAGATCAACAAGCTTTAGTAGATAATGTTAATATTACACTGAATAATCCAGAGAGTTAAGATGCCACTAACTAAAAATAGAGATATTAATTATTTATCTAAAGATTTTGATTCTATCAAATCGGACTTAATAGATTATGTAAAAAGACATTATCCGGCCGATTGGCGCGATTTTAATGAAGCCTCTGGTGGAATGGCTATTTTAGAATTGATAGCGTATGTGGGCGATATCTTATCTTTTAATATAGATAGACAGGTTAATGAAGCGTATATCAATAGGGCAGTTGAAACTAAAAATATTATATCTCTTGCTCAAAATTTTGGATACACCCCTAAAAATACTACACCAGCTATAGTTAATTTATCTGTTAGTGCAACTTTACAGGAGAGTATTTCTGGGGAATGTCTTTTTGTATTAAAAAAAGGAGCAACAGTGGTTACTAATTTTGAACCTGTTGTTTCATTTGAAGTTTTAGATGATGTAGATTTTACTCAAGCGAAAAACAGAATGGTTAAAACATCTGGAGGCACTACTACAGTAACCGTAACCGGTGTATCGGCGGCAGCAGGTATTTCTAAGACTTTTAATTATCGCGCAAACGATGCAGTAAAATTTTTGAAAGTTGTTTTGCCTGAAAATAATATTAATGAAGTAGTATCGGTAACAGCATCGGATGGTAGTCAATATTTTCAAGTGGATAATTTAGCTAGAGATACTATCTTTACTGGTGAAGTGAATACCAGTAGTAGTTCTGGTGATGCCGGATATATTATGAAATTGAAAAGAGTTCCTAAGAGGTATGTTGTAGAAAGAGAGCCGACTGGCTTAACTTCTATTAGGTTTGGCTCTGGTGTTTTAATGGAAGCAGACAGTGAGGTCATACCTAATCCTAATGATTTTGTACTACCACCTTCACTTAGGGGGTCGCCATCAGGATTTTCACCAGCAGCTATTGATTCAACTAATTTCCTTAAAACAAAAACATTAGGTGTTGCACCTCAAAATACAAACCTTAGTATTCAATATAGGGCTGGTGGTGGTGTTAATACAAATGTGGGCGCAAAAACATTAACTAGATTTATAAAACAAGAATTAGAATTTGCTACTCCAAATATAACATCATTATCAGCTAATGTGGTTAGAAATATATATGATAATGTATCTTGTAGTAATGGAGAGCAAGCTACTGGAGGTGAAGAAGCAGAAACTGTCACTTCTATTAGAGAAAACTCAGTTTATAATATGAACTCTCAAATGAGATGTGTTACTTTACAAGACTACCAAACCAGAATAATGTCTATGCCCGCCAATTTTGGCACTATATTTAGAAGTTTTGTAAGAAAAGACCCTACTAATAATTTGGGAGTTCAAATGTTTTTGATAACCAGAAATAATATAGGCAACCTTACAATGCCTAGTGATGTAATAAAAAATAATATAGAAACTTATATAAAAAGTTTCAAATCCTTTTCTGATACTGTGCGCATGACTAATGGTCGCATAATTAATATTAGTGTAGATTTTACCATTGTTCCGATGGCTGAAGTTAATGAATCGCAAGCGATGATGGAATGTATATTAGTTTTACAAAAATATTTTGATACTGCTCGTACTAATTTTAATGATAGCATTATAATATCTGAAGTTCAAGCACGATTACAAGCATTAAAAAGCGTCCGAGCAGTTCCTATTTTAAACTTATATAATAGAGTGGGTACTGTAGATGGTAGAGCATATTCGGGTACAGAGTTTAATATGAAAGCTAACACAACAAGTGGTATTGTTAAATTTCCTCAAGATGCTGTGTGGGAATTAAAGTATCCCAATTTTGATATTATAAGTAAAGTCGCCGACCAATCTACTGCTGCTGCTCAAGGAGTTGCTGGTGGTAGTGTCGGTGGCGGATATTAATGAGAGAATAAAATGAGCTACGCAAGAGCATTTTCATCAAAAGATACGTGGATAACGGAATACTCCACTACTGCTAATTTTGGCTTAACGCCAGTGTTAGAGGTGTGGAATAGAATTAACGATCGCCGTGATAATAGAAAAGAGTGGGCAAGAATGTTAGTTAAATTTGGCCTTACTTCTTTGAGTGCCGGTATTATTAGCACAGGTAAGTATCCAGATCCAAGAACAGATTCTAGCGTATCTGCCTATATCTATATGTTTAACACACCATCAACAGATACGGTGCCAGAGAATTTTGATATATGGGGATTCCCTATTACTTCTCATTGGTCTGAAGGTCGTGGCTTAGATAATGATAACTTTAGTAATACGGGGTTTGCTAATGCGTTATCTGCTACCAACCAAGTAGCTTGGAAAACAGCTAGTAATGCTGGTCAAACCGGTGCTAATAATTATTTGGGATATGCTACAGGAATATACGATTCCAACTCTGCTTCTATGAATTTTCCCGAAGGTGAAGAAAATCTTAAATTAGACGTTACTGATTATATTAAGGCATATCTTAATTATTCGGAAGGTACGACTATTGCTAATGGTGGTTCAGCAGATCACGGCTTTCTTTTACGAATGGGAAATGGCCAAGAATGCAAAGATGCTACTGAAGCAACAGCGGCTGGTGTAGCGACTTCCGTAACATCTGAAAATTTTTATTCTAAGAAATTTTATAGCAGAGAAACGAATACTCAAAAAGCTCCATACTTACAGTTAGAGTGGCCTGGAGCTATTAAAGACGATAGAAAAAACATTAAGTTTTCTAAGTCTGGTTTGCTTTACTATTATAGTGTAGTAGATGGTGCTTTAACTGATCTAAATGGAACTGGCCCGTTTCCAGGCCATGTTACATTAAGTGCCGCCAATGAATCAAGTGCAGGGTCAAGTGGTTTAGCATTAGGAATTGCTGTTACAGCTGCAAGAGCTTCAAAGGGTATATATAAAATAAATGTTGGTGACGCAGGTACAGAAACCGCTGCTGCTGGATTAACGGGTATAAATATTGGATTATCAAGCTCTACTTCTTTTACGGATAGTTGGACAGTTACTACTGCTGGCGAATACAGAACAGATTCTTTTACCTTTAGTTGTATATTACCTACCTCTGGTCACAGCACCTTTACAACAGCTAATTACCAAATCACACTAAGTAATCTTGTTCCTAAGTTTCAGCCTGGCACAACGCAAAGGATTCGTGTTAATGTAAAAGATAGAACTACTTCATTAAAAAGTGTTACGGGAAGCACCACTGCTGCTAACAATTTTGTAGTTCGCTCTGGTAAGATTCAGATTAGAGAGAAATATACCGATGATATTGAGGTAAATAATTTTGACATATCGTATGACTCCGAAGGTAACTTTTTTGATTTAGACACTAATCTTTTATATCCTGGCATTCCTTACAAAGTGTATTTGCAATTGGATGTAAGAGGCGATACTTTTTATTATGATTTTCCCGATAAATGGGATTTCGTGGTTGGTGAATCTTACAATACGGAAGAAAGTAATCCATCGTCAATGGCAAAACGGACCCGCGATGCCAACTATGATTACGGTCTTTTATAGAGGAAATAAATGGCAGATTCTGGATACTCATATGATAGTTTAGTCGCCTCTCTTTCTGCAATAGGTGCTAGTAGTGGTGCTTTAATTAGTTTAAGCGTTACTGGTCAAGATGAAAGAGTTCTACCATTAGTTGATTATGGTGATTTTTCTCAGCATATATTTTTTAGTGATGCAGTAAGAAAATTCAATACATCTTACAATTATATATTAGATAACTATCCAATCGGTGCAAGTGGTGGCGATGTATCATCTCTATGCGCTGAAAATATCTTTAAAGTTGATGACTTTAAAAAGAAGGCAAATGGTTTTGATTTATGGTTATTAGAAAAATTAGCTATTACAGGTTCAAGTTCATCTAACCCAAATGCTGACGCTAATGTAACAGTTAATGCCACCAATCAAGATGGTGACTTAGTTCCTTTAATTCATATTGTTAGAGGGGCCACAAATAGTTTAACCGGCTCACAAACAGGAACGGTAGATTCCATTTCCGCTCGGGCTGTTAATTTTGAAGATTTAAATCTTAATGTCGTAGATAGAACCTCCGGTACTGCTGAATATTTAACAATAGATACATCACCAGATGGGTTGAAGAGAAACACTACCCGAAAAGCTATAATAGAGTTCCCCTCTACTGCTGAAACTAGAGTAACGCGTGGGCCAAATTTTAAAAGATTACTACCACAAGTTTTATTTGCTGGTGATGAAGATCAAATATTAGAAAAATTATTAGCTTCTATGGGGGATGAATTTGATGAAATAAAATCATTTATTAACCAAATATCTAATGTAAAAAGAATAAGTTATGATAAATACAATAGAGTTCCCGATAAATTTTTACCTGCATTAGCGGAAGAGTTTGGTGTACAACTATTTGGAATGGCTACAAAATCTGATTTTCAAAAGTACTTAACTGAATCAACCTCTGGTTCTACAAGACAAGAAATAACTTATGATATTTGGAATAAGATTTTAAATAACATAACCTATCTCCTTAAAACAAAAGGCACAAAAGAAGTTGCGGAAGCTATTAGTAGAATATATGGTGTTGATCATAATTTTGTTAAATACAACGAATATTCTGATTTTAAAAAACCTACATCAGTAAGAGTTGTTGAAGAAGTCGATTTCCCTGCATTTTATACTTCGGGTGATGCATTTATTCAAACTACATCTAACGCCACTACTGGTTCAGCTCTTGCTTTTGATTTTCCAGCTTCAACAAACTTTACTATTCAAATGAGAGTATCAGCCACCGCTGACCACAGTAATATGACTTTGTTGAAACATCCACTATATACTATTGATATGGATGCAAGCGGAAGAGCAGCTTTTAAATCTAATATTACTGCCTCTATGTCGGCTCAAACATTACTAACATCTATGTCAGGTTGGATTAAAGGTGGTGGCAGTGCAAATAATTTTGTTAATGTAGTCGCTTCACGATCTGGTGATACATTAAGAGTTTGGACTATGGCTCTTTCTGCCTCCCCTACTGGCGGCAACGATATTGTGGCATTTTCATCTGGAGCTACTGCTCATTATGATGTATCAAGAATAAATTTTTCCTCTACTGGTGGTGTAGGTACTCTTGCTCGGGGTGGCACTAACTATTCACAGTTTCCTACTTACTTTCCAGCATCTGGTTCTTTTACGGGGTATATGCACGAAGTAAGAACGTGGCACAATGTAGCGTTACAAAATGAAGATTTGTTTGAACAGACAAGAAACTTTGAATCAGTATCATTTCAAAACTCTACTGGTTCGGTAGATACAGTTGGCATAACAAACAAAGCTAATTTCTCCAGTCTGTCTGCTCATTATAAATTGAGAGAAAATGTTGTACTAAAGGGTGATTATAATTTTATTGTTGATTCTACAACAGCTAGTAATACAGCGCATCCAGTTTCGTTTGGTGGTTTGAGTGGAAAGCATTATAGAGTATTTGAAAACCAAAGAAAAGTTGCCAATTACTCTCCGGTTGGATTAGCGCCCGATAATGATAAAATACGACAAGAAGATACAGGTGATAAGTTGGCAGATGTGGGTTACGTTAGCTATTCATTAAGCCCAATCAGTGTTTTAAATAATACAATCCGTAATTTTTATCAAAATTTAGATATTGCCGGTACAATGGGTGATGCAGAAGACCTTTATAGAAAAACTTACACTGGTCCGTTCGTAGAACAGTGGCATGATGTAACAGCGCAAATGGGTTTGGCACCGTCCGCTACATTCGCCACACAATCTTCTACAGCTTGGGATAGAATAAGAAGTGGTGGTGGTGTTTTAGGTAGTAGCATAACAGGCGCTAGTGGTAGTACAGTTAGTGTTACAGACTTGAACGCTTTTGTAAAAGGTGTATCTAATTTTAATGATACTTTTGGGGGTATTTTTACCTTTATAAAGCAATTCATTCCTGGTAAGACTAATACCCTAGCTGAAGGTGTGTTCATCGAAAATCACCTACTAGAACGACCTAAAATGAGGAGAACATTTGGGTTGAGGGAATCAACGGGAACAGGTTATGTTGGTGCGCCAACAATGAGTGGTGATAGAGGTATAATTTCTTATGATGAAGGCAAAACTCCTAATAATCAAGTACCAAGTTTAATAGATATAGCGGTTACATCATTTACGATTAATAATCATTATAACCCTGCTAATTTATCAACACAAGGAAGTAATAGTGCTAACGATTCTACATTAATAGCATCCGCCGCTACTACTGCTGACTTCCAAGGATATCAATATCAAGATGGCGTACAAGAGTTTTTAGATAACAGTGTTACTTCCGTAAGAAACGTAAGTGCTTTGAGCGTACAGAGTTCCACCAATGTGCCAAGATTTTTACCGACTAGCGTAGGTAGAGCTTTACCCTTAACTATTAAACCATCATCACCGGCTCAATCGCAAATTGATTTAACTGTGGATGCATTGTTAATATCCCCTACAGCAGTTCCTATTTCAGCTAATGTAGCGGCGGTAATAAAAGGAACAGCAAGATTGTTATCAAGAGGCAATGTTTTTACTACTGAGATGCCTGCGTTAAGATTTGATTTTCCAACCTCGGCCAACGGTGACAATTATTTTGAAGCTACGATAGGTAATATAGCGGCAGGTAGAGGCAGAATAATCAAAGAGAAAGATGTAGCATTTACAACTAATTTAGAAACTGGAACTATTGAATTTGAGTTAAGATTATCGGATGGTATAAGGTCATTATCTGGCGCGAACACGCCGACAGGATCGCCCACTGCCGCACTCGTTTATCGGACTTCACAAACTATAGTTGATGAAACTATATCTGGCTCAATAGGAATTGTCCCTATAAGAATAACTAATCTATTTAACAATGAGTCAACGATATTTAGAGTGGGTATTAATTCAGACTCTACAAAAGATAGTGACTTAATAAGACAGATATCTGATCAAGGCGGTTCTAAAATACAATCATAAAAGGAGGAAACGATGGTTTATTTAAATAAGTATAAGCAAATTTCTGATGAAGCAGAAAAGAGTTTATATAGTTTGGTTAAAGACTTAATTAATAAAAATACAACTAATATTTTAGAGGTGGGAACGTATGCTGGTCAAGTTACAGTTAGATTAGCTGCCGCTGCTGCTGAAAAAAATGATTCAGTTCGTGTTCTTTCTATTGATGATAATAATGATACGTTTAGCCCTTCGGCTGAAGAATCGTTGAAAGTTAGTAATTTGTTTAATTGCTCTTTTGAGTCGGATAGAATGGAAGAAAGATTTGAAGAAAACATTATGAAAGCTAGTATTATTTATATTGACAGATTTCACGATGAAATTGATTCTAAAATGGATCTTATTAAAAAAAGTGCGTTGGTTCCAACAAAGGTTATTTATAGAAATCCAAAAGCTTCAAGCGACTTTCCATTTGAAATTACTGAGGTTTCACCTCAAGTTAAACCAAGAGCAAGAAAGAAAACAACTGAAGATACTAAAGTTGTCGAAGAAACAAAAACAAAAGTATCAGCAAAAGAAACCAAAAAGGAAACTACATAAATATTTATATAGGATTTATCTTGGTATATATATTTATTAAGATTAATAAAAGGAAAAAACTATGGCATTTTTAGATAGCTCTACCGCTGTAATAGACGCGATACTTACAAGAAAAGGTAGAGAACTTCTCGCGAGGAATGATGGTAGCTTTCAAATCACTAAGTTTGCTTTTGGTGATGATGAAATTAACTATCAACTTTATGATGCAACAAAATCTACGGATCAAGATGCCGATATTTTAAATCTACCGGTATTGGAACCTATATCTAATGAGAATGTAGCTTTACTGTATAGGCTTATAACATTACCAAGGGGTAGTTTGAAAATAGCCAACCTGCAAATATCGCCTACTTCTGGAACTATAAATTATGGTGACAACTTAAGTGTTACTGTAAATACAGAAAATGGCAGTGATGTACAGGGTTATACGGCTACTGTTAGAGATACAGATATTGGTGCTTTAGAAAACACAACCGCTATTCCTAATGAAAACGGTGTAGGCACTTTTACGGTAAGAACTGGTGCTAATGCTGGTGGAAAAGCTGGTCAAACTATTATGGATATTACGGGTATCAATAGTGGAGCAAGAAAAGAGTTCACTTTAACGGTAAGTGCTTCTGGCGCTGCAGCATAAGGAAATAAATAATGTCTATAAATAATTATGACTTAGGCCGCGATGTAATTAACACTGAAGTATTGACCAAAACAAATTATGAGATTACATCTGCTACAGCCGCGCAAGAAAGAAGTTTAAATGCTTTTGTAATGGAGGCTACCTCCACTGGCTTTTTAGTTAATGCTAAGGGAACCACCACAAGTACTCCCCTAAGTGCTGCTTTTCGCAACATTTCAAACTATTTCTTCTCCTCATCGGCTGCCAATAGAATACCAGTAGCTCAGAATAATATTGCTACTACAGGTATATCAAGGGTTCTTACTATTGGTAGAACAACTGCTGACGACGCAATTTTATCGGGTAGTGTTACAGGAACATTTTCTTTTGGAACACAAGCGAATAAAGTTATTATTGATCAACCCGAACAATCTATTTCTGGTGCTGTTGGTCGTAAAGGTGATTTAGTAGAAAAAGCAGATACTACCAACATTGTAGGAACTATTTTTTATGATACTGGAACGATGGTATTTCACGGTGGTGATTATTCAAGAAATACAGACTTTTTGATAGATTCGGCATCTGGTTTTACTTTTGGACCTGGCGCAACTGCTGGTAATGTAGCCATAAACAATATAAGCTTTATAAGCTTGAATATGTTAAAGAGAAGTGTTTTCTTTACAAGAGCTTTTAATCAAGAGTTTAATTATTCTAACAATCCAACTGCAATCGCAAACGCTTCTTTAGGCTCTATCTCTTCTAACTTAACTGGTATGCCGACATCGTTTATTACAACGATTGGCTTGTATAACAATGATAATGAGCTAGTAGCTGTCGCTAAAACTGCTCCTCCTGTAAAGAAGGATTTTGACACCGAAAAGGTATTCGCAGTTAGATTGCAGTATTAAGAAAAATAAAATGAAATGGCATATAAAGCTTTTGAAGAAAATGAAATTAACCCACGACCATTTGTCGAAGAGCAAACTATCTCTATATCTGAAGACAGCCCTTGCGCTAGTCATCTTCATTTATTTACCGGAATACGCTCTTTAGGTAAGTTAGATGTTTTTAAAGCAGGTACTAAACCTGCGTTTAATGAAACAGACTCAAAAGAAGTAAAGTATCAGTGGAATTTTGATAACAATGTTTTAGCTGGTCAAACTTTAACAGCAGACATTACCACTGGTGTTTTTCTGAGTTCTGCAGACCAAACATATAACTCTTCTACTAATGGTAGTTCTTTGCAGTCAAGCCAAGATCTTTTTAGATATGCTCAAGGTTATTTGTATCGACCAGACAATGACTACCAAAGCACTTCCGCTCTAGTTAGCTCATCTTCTGCTGGAACTAAAATATCAGTAATGAGGCAAATTAACTTAAGAAAAGATATCTTTCATTCTTCTTATAAACAAGCTGCATTTAAATTTCAAATTAACGATTCTAATACTTCATTAACTGCTTCTATTGATGGAGCATCAGCTAATGCTGCTTATACTACAATAGCAAGTGGAGTTTTTGGCAGTGAAACTCCAAATGTTTCAGCTTATACTACTGCGTTAGATTTAAAAAATCCATTTGGTGGTAATGAAGGAACGGGCCGTAAATCATTTTTTGGTGTAAATGTATCTACATCATTAGCTAATCCGTTTGCTGTAACTAATGGTGTCGGATACACGGCTGGTAATAATTTAGATACAATTAGAACTGCATGTACAATAGAAGCTGTTGTTAGACCAATGAAATCAAACTCTGTTTTATATTTTAGAAGATTAGCTACAACTCAAGACACGTTAACTAAAGACAAGTTTATGAAGTTGGAGCTTACTCAATCGGCGGATAATAGAGAGCCGGCTTTTAGATTTTATATAAGAGATGCTGATACAGGCGCTGCTTTTTCTGAAGACTTTGCTCAACCTAATGTACAAGCCTCTGGCTTATTTGTGCCCGCTGATGTTGGTATAGATCTATATGATGGAGATTTTCATCATATAGTAGTTTCATGGGATATTAATGAAATGGAATTACCTGCTAATGACTCCTCTGCTGAACGAGGTGCTGGCATTATTATGGGGTATATAGATGGGTATAAACTACCCAACAAAGAACAAGTTTTTCCGAGACTATCCGGAGCTGATGCAGCTGGAGGTCCAGCCATTCAAGCTAATATGTTAGACCAAAGAATACCTATAAAAAACACAGAGTTGTTTCCATATAGTGCTAGTTTAACTGGAGCGCCGTCAGGTAATAATGTTTATGTTGGGGCATCTAATTATAATAGAAACGATGGAGTAAGAGTTGGTGATATAGGAGAATTGGCCGGCCAAAATGATTCACAACTAGAAGGGTTGTACGATGGTCAAATTGCTCATGTTAGGTTATGGAATCAAAGATTAAAAGATGGAACAACTGGAACTAAAGATGGTGTAGGAAAGCTAATAAATTTAGACCCAACAGATGCTCAAACTAATGGCTCTAACCCTTTAGGGTTAAGTTTTACCAATTTTAAAAGTACGTCATTGACCGGCACCTCTTCTGCTTCTAATATTGTAGCTTGGTGGTATTTTAATAACTTAAACGGTATAACTGGAGCTGATATTTCTGGTGGTATGGTTGATGGAAGCGCAGTATTAGGTAATATATCTTCTAATACTGGTAGTGTTGTGGGTAATGGAATTGTTAAATTGTTGGATTCTAAGGATATAACTAATGGTGTAAGCGGAAATACAATTACCGATTTACAAGTTTCCGGTATTCCAAGAGATTTTCTTTATTTTGATCAACCACAAATTAACAACCCTGTAGATAGTAAGAATACACAAGGTAGAATTGTTAGAAAAACTATACAAGATAATATAAAGAGAATAGGTTTAGCTTTTTATGACCTAGGTCTAGTAACAATTGATGGTGATGATTCAAATGCCCGTTTAGATTTCACATTTCCTGCTAGTGGTGTTACTGGAGATTTTGGTTTTGCGGTAACAGGTCACAACAATACTGCATTTAATTTTCAACGGGTTGTGTATCATGCTCAAACTGATAGAGGAAGGTTATTAGTTGATGCTGTGGCTTCTGGTAGTGAAATGAATTTCTCAGGTAATCCTACAGGGATTAATCCAGAAACGGGTGGAAGTATTTTTGATGAACCAGCAAGCTACATCACAAGTATTGGATTATATAATCATAATAATGATTTGTTAGCAGTTGCAAAGCTTTCCAAACCAGTAAGAAAAGACGAGGCCATTACTTTGGGCGGCCAAGTAAAATTAGATTTTTAGGAAAAATAAATGCCAACAACTATTACACAACAAACAATGATAGATGGTTCAGTTACTGGTGGGCCGGTAATTCCTACACCTACTCATCCATTAATTCAAACCGCTTATTCTCCACTAAATGTTAATGACACTTATATTTGCAATTTTGAAACATCAAGGCAATTTACATTAAGTGGATTAAGTGGCGTTACAATGGCTAATGCTATTGATGGTGCTACTGATCATGGCATGGTAGCTTCTCCTAGAGATTCTATGACCGCTATGACAGCAAGTGTTACAGGTTCTAAGTCGGGTTATTTTATGAGCGTAGGAATGATATTAAGTAACAGGGGATTTACGAATAGCTTTACAGGAACAACTACTGGCGCTATTGATTCTGCTGGAGTAAATGATATTGGGGTTTTTGCATTAAGAAAAAGATTATTTGATATGGGTTTGCAAGCTGGAGGGTTAACAGCAACAGTTACCGGAACTAATTATGCAGGTGTTAGTATTGCCGGTGATTATTATGATTCTGGTTCGGGTCAATTCATTCAAAAATCTACAGGGAATACTATTGGCGTTTCTTTAATTGATGAGGGAATGTTTGTGGTAACCACTGCGAATATGAGAGAAGTAGCAACTTCTGTTACATCTGTAAAATATAAGACAAAAGTTTTAGGTACAAGCATAAGTGTATTTTGTAAATGTCAGCCGGATGAAATGAATTTTTCTACTAACTTCACCTCGGCTTTAACAGGTACAGTAAGTAGCGACACAACAAGTGCTGGAGAAATACAACAAGCATATAACAATTTATGGACTAAATCACCTTTAACCGCTAGTACAGATAGATTTAGACTTACTTCGTCAATGACGGGGGCCGGTGCTGGACCTTATATTACAACGGTTGGTTTGTATGACAACAACCACGACTTAATGGCTGTAGCAAAATTAGCAAGACCTTTGAAGAAACCTACGGACTTACCGATAACCTTTAAAGTACAAATAGATATATAGGATTTAAAATGGCATTTAAATATATTAACGCAGCAATATCGGGTGATTATCAAAAGATTCTTTCGCGGCTTATTGAAGACCCCGAAGCCCTTAATCTTACCGATACACCTACATCTGACTTACCCAATGATGTGCCTCAAACTGGTATTAATGTTGACGGTGTGTTAACAGGCTCAAAACAATCTTTAGAGTTTGATGGAACAGATGATTTTTTGAAATTGCCGACAACAGGTGGGTTAGGAACAGAGATATTGTTGCAAGAAATAGGTACGTATGATCCAAAACAGGGCGCTACAGCAAATAATTTAGCGTTAGAGGCGTGGATAAGATTAGACTCTTCTTTAACAGGTACAGGATTGGGGAGTGAGTTTTTTGAAGTTACAATTCAAAGAAACTCTACATCTTCAACGATAGGTTTTGATGGTAATTACATGGCTCGCACAATATATGCTGTAAGTGCGTTTGGTTCAGATGCATCTACAGTACAGGGGTCGGCTTCGGCTCATTATATTGACTTTCAGTTTGCTACTGGCTCAACATTTGCCTATTCACTTACCTCTACTTGCGATATACCCGCAAACCAATGGACTCATGTATGGTGTGAATATACTGCCAGTAGTAACGCGGGTGCTGCGTCAATACCGTATCTGCCTCTTCGTAGCACTATGAAAATGTATATCAACGGTACATTGAATAGGGAAAGCACCGTAGCTGGATTGACAGACTTAGCATTAGGTGGTTCGGGGTTACCATTTCCAGCTACTGCTGAAGCGGTTAGTTATGGCTATAGTAGAGCTATTAGTTTTGATGGTAAGTTAGATGAAATGAGATTATGGTTGAATAGTGGGACAACAAACTCTATTGGAGCTTTAGCTAATAAAGGTAATATTGGAGTTCCTACTGACGCTTTTGATAGTCAAACAAATGCTGCTCAAGTAAAGTTAGATTTTGCACCTTCGGCAGAGTATTTAGCAGCTTGGTGGAGGTTTGAAACCCTGTCTGCTGTAGATCTTTTTGCAAGTGTTGCTGATTCGGTGCCTGACTCAACTCAATATGGTCATAGCGCCACTCCGCAAAACTTTGTCGGAACATTAGATTTTTCCGAAGAGCAAACTATTGTAGCTGGTCAAACAGTAACAGGATTAAATAAGTCTATTACAGGGCAAATTGATTTATCTGATCCTAGGGGTGGTACGTATGATCATGGTGGAATGTTAGTTATACATGATAATCAAAATGCCATTAACTTGCAAAGAGGAGTAGATAATCTAGTTAGTTGTGCTAGCAATACTTGGTCTGCGTCTGGTTCGGCTACAGTATTATATGACACTCTTAATATATTCTATGGTTCATCGGCTTATACTGTTAACACAAGTGCCGCCGGTCAAGGAGCAATACACACTATAGATTATGGTCACTTATTATTTGATAAAAATGATTATACTTTATCCTTAAGATTATTATTAACATCTGGTTCACCATCAGCACAAGTTACATTTAGGTTAGGTGCATCATCAAACGCAGTTTCAACTACAGCTATAATGGATAGAAATGTATGGGTGCCAATATATGTAAGAAAGACTGCATCAGCCGATTTTAATGAAAGTAATATGACGGGTAGTGTTACTATACAATCATTAGGTTCAACTGCAAATACCGCGGGCGCATTATTTAGAGTTGATGGGTTGCAATTGAGTGAAGGAGTTTTTCCTTCTAATTTCGTTGGCCCAGAACAAATTAGAAAAAGTGGTGAAATAAGCTGGATGGTAGGAGACTAAAATGCAAACTAAAGATTTTACAGTTCAACACACCGCAAGGTTTTTAAGTAATAAGACAAACTTTAGTAAACAGCCTTTGTTTGTAATGACTAGTAATTTAGGATTAACTGGTGATGATTTTATAGCTGTGTATAGAATAACTAGAGGTCATTTATTAGATAGTACATTAAGAGAAAGTGCTGCTATATCTGATACGGGCGCTAGTAACGCAGTAAGTGGTGATGGGGTTATAGGTATTACAATAGGATCTTCTATGGGGCTAACATCTGCCACTGGAAGTAACAGAATAAATGCTAACTCTATTACTGCTGGACTTGGCCAAACTAACGCTGATTGGTCTGCCGGTGCAGCGGCAACAAGCTCTTTATTATCCACCACATCTGAAGGCACTCAATATATTATATCTGCGAGTATGAAAGGTACTGATAGAATTGATGTGATTGTTAATGACGGCGAACAAAACTATGGTGATATAACAATAACGGGATTACCAACTTTATCAGACATGAAAGTTATAGGCAATGGTATTAGACCTAAAGGTAAACAAAATAGTACTTATGTAGTTAATGCTACCACTGATATGAATGGTGCTGCCGGTAGTGCTGATATAACTACTTACTTATATAACCAACAAGATCAACAAGAAGTGTGGACTTCATCGGGACTTACTGGTGTTTTTGATTTATCTTTCAATGGATTAAGTGCTGCTGTTAAAGGAAAAGCTGCCGGTCATGGTCAAATGCAAGTCGCTGGAAATATGGTGTCTGGAGCCGGTGCAAGCGCTGCTACTGTTACAGGATGGACTAGCGGCCCAATGGAAGGTGCGTTTAGATTAGATAATAGTAGTTATTTAGAGGGTGTTACATCTTCTTTATATAACACTAGAAATGATGTTACTAATGGTATGACTTTAATGACTTATGTTAGGTTTCATGCGACAGGTAGTAATCAAACTTTTATGAATATTTGTGGTGGAGCTAACGGCACAGCGAGCTTGTCCGGCGATGGTTTTAAACTCTCATTGTCTGCTGGTGCTTTAAGTTTTAATAATGATAAATCTTCTATTACTGCTGGCGAATTAACTACTACGCCAGGAACTGTTGGTGCAGCAACTGGTAGTGAAGCCGGTCAACATTCAGTTCAATTAAATAGATGGTACCATGTTGCAGGAGTTATATCCGCTACGGGTTCAAACTCTGGTATGAGGATATATATAGATGGTAAACGGATGCCATTAGCAGGTACTTCTGCAGCTGCCGCAGGTTATGTTGGGCCACCCTCTGCATCGCCTCTTTTTCAAAGTAATTTTCCATTATCGGGCACTATATCTGGCAGTGCCGTGCAGAATACCAGCGGCTCTGCTGATGTCACATCTATGCCTACTTTAACTAATCCTAGATTACTTATGGGGTCTGATCGTACACTAGCTGGCGCTAATGTAGCCCATGATGTTTCTGTTACTAGAGTTTTTAACCGGCCCTTAAGTGACTCAGAAGTGTTCCAAAACTTTATTGCTACTGTACCTTCAAACATTTTACTTGATAACTTTAAGATTGGATGACTTGATAACTAGATAAATTTAATATTTGAAAAAGTAAAGTAAAAACTTTAAGTAAAAACGGTAGTACCTAGTATGCGTTATTTTAGCGAGAATATAAACTATGAGTGAAAAAAACTTTCAAATAAATAAAAAAGACCTTGTTTCTAGGTTTAAGGCGCTGGTAAGAAAACACGCTAGCAGGGAAGATGAGTATAACCCTAATAATGCTAAACAGGTGGGTAATCATAGGGATTATTTTATATTGGATAAGATAAGAGCTATATATAATTGGGTTATAGATGAGATTAAAATAGAATTAAGAAGA
>Ga0208919_1000155_pt1 | contig 50040 bp, 78 predicted proteins | sample 4_EtaG_FD_184076 | JGI IMG/M metagenome (GOLD analysis project Ga0208919, IMG submission 184076) | Marine viral communities from the Subarctic Pacific Ocean - 4_ETSP_OMZ_AT15127 metaG (SPAdes) (version 3) | ecosystem: Environmental > Aquatic > Marine > Oceanic | place: Pacific Ocean | collected... | reverse complement strand
AATATGTTTGTGCCCGCAACCCCATAACCTAAACTACTGAACGGGGAATACATATTTAATTTAGGATTATTCATAAGACTCCTTAATCTTTTGGTGGTAAAAACGGAGGAGGCAGTTGTTGAAAGGTGATATCATCGCTAAGGCTGAAGCCACCACTACCGTTGCCATCCTTGCCTTCCTGTGAACCATCTCCGCCCTCCTGTCCACTCCCATCGCCCTCGCCCTCACCCTCACCCTGCCCGTCTCCTTCTGATCCCTCGCCGTTTCCGTTTCTTGTACCCACAATAGACTCTCCGTTTTTGATTCTACCTATGATATCCTCTGCCTTTTCGTGGTCTTCGGTAGAGTATGGAAGCCTGTGAACTCTAGGCTGTGATGGGTCTGACGTTACCAAAGAAAACAGGTACTTATGCCAGCCCTCTTTTTGGGGTTGAATTTCTTCAGAGAGATTTGTGGCCCAAAGATAGATCGATCCTTCTTTTTTTGTTCTCTTATTTGGCTCCTCAACAACCATCCAGTGAACCAGAAACTCATCGGGAACTGGTGCCGTAGAGGGCCACCCAGCGAAGTCGGGCAGAGAGGAACTTATAGAAAGAGATAAGTGAAGACTCATCACCATAACTAAAGCTTTCAGCCACCACTTGCCCTTAGATCCTATGATGAACCACAGGACTAGTAAGACGAGTATTAGAAATGCAACTACAATAGGCATGTATTAACCCTCCTGACCTCTTGCTTGGACAGCTATTGGTTTCTCTAAATAATTTAGACTTATAACCTCACCGTCGCTATTTAACACGAATCGGAAGGCGGTTTTTTCCTCACCCTTTTCAATTAGAACTACTTCTCTGGCAGCTTCAATTTTAAAGGGCGTCATTTTCTCTAGTCGAATAGACACTGGTATTGGTTGGTGTGGCTCTTTACTACGCCTACCATAGAGGTGTACGTTAACAACATATTCTCCAGCCGAAGTTCCCCGCAGGGTAACCACTTCGCGGTTTTCTTTGAACTCTATAATCCCATTCGGAGTACTTACTGTATCGGAACGGAAGCCAACGTCGTCCCTGTCTAAGTGCATTAGTCCCTGTTCTCGTCTCATAAATGCAACTACATTTCCTTGGGGATCTTCAACATAGGTATCTACGTCGTCGTCTAGTTCTGCGGGCCAGTTGACTGTAATGATAAAGTCTGCTTTAGCTTCAATATTTTTATCATCCTTACTTGGGTTAATCAATACAAAGGCCAAGGCGAACAAGGCAGCAAAGCACAATAGGGTATTGAATAGCAAGTCCAAGAAGGCTAGGTTGGTGTGGTAGTTTCGTTTCATGTCCTCACTCGATCAATGGCTTGGCTTAGGTTAAAGTACTGGATCTTAAGAAGCGCGCTAGAGACTAGCCCCACCAGCGTGGTATACAGGGCCGTTGACATGCCTGATCCTAGACCCTTGATCATGTCTTGGACTGTTGTCATATCCGAAACATCTACTGAAGAAAATCCAGACAACATCATAATGAATCCGATAACCGTCCCCATCATTCCAATACTTAGGCAGAGATCACTAGCAAACCAGCCCACTTCCATAAGTCTTTCAATTTTTTCTACAGTATACTTCTCTGTTTTTTTAGAGTCTATAAATAAACTTAGCCTCCAAGTCTTATACCCACACCACACGGACATAAAGGAGAAGATAAACAGCAGCAAAAAGCTCAGCTTGGTGGTATCGGCATCCCATAGCATATGAAAGAATCCACCAAAATGCGCGTATGTAACACCGAGTGTTATGGTTGTGATGAAGAGCCACCACTTTAGAAAGAGAGTGTGCTTGATGATAGCCGCCATGAAATGAGTCCTTTACTATCTGGTTTTCAAAAAAACCCCTTACCTAGCGGATGAGGCCAAATAAGGGGTTCGGGTTTCCTAGAATAACCTAGGTTTTAAAAGGGAACTTCTTCGGCTGCGCCAGCCCCCACCTTTTCTGCCGCAGGTTTACTGGAGCCGTTTTTGCTCCCACCTCCGGGTGTAAGGTTGACTTTCTCGGCAACCATAGTGAGCTTACTACGCTTGTCCCCATTCTCGGTTTCCCACTTGTTGAGCTTAAGTCTCCCAACAACCATAACATGGCGTCCTTTAACCAAGTATTCTTGGAGGGACTCTGCCTGTTTGCCCCAGATGGTAACGTCTACAAAAGTGGTTTCCTCTTGTCTGTCAGAATCTTTAGACCAGATTCTATTGGATGCGACGATAATATCTGTGACAGCGGTGCCATTGGGTGTGTGCCTAAGTTCACAGTCTCGTGTGAGACGACCACTGACGATTACTTCATTCAAATCACTCATTCGTTTAATTCTCCTACTTCAAAAGACCTCGGTAACGCAGGGCCTTGCGAGCGAGCCTGCGAGCGTAAGTTGTGCCATGATTTCTAACCAGCTTGCGAAATTCGCTAGCCTTTTCCGTGTTGGCAAAGCACGAAGTTACTGCTTTCGTTGTCTCATCACCCTTGGCGAATTGATTCAGTGTTTTAACAGAACACTTATTAGAAAGAAGCAAGTTCCAATCGGTCGATGTTGAGTTCTTCATTATTTATCTCCTTGTAAAAAGTCCAATGAAACCCTTGTGACCACGAGATATTATACCCCGGTTTTTCTGGCGGGGAAAATTGATTTCCAAAAAACCCTAAGTAGTTTCCAAGTTTATATTGTCGAATGGGCCAATGTTGCCGGTTCCCACGACAATGGCCGTTTCTAGCTGGCTTGTGTTCTGCCCGACATTGGTATAAGGGAAATATATAGGATCATATGCCCCTTCTTCGGATCTGTCGGCAAAGAGCATGAACTCATCTTTGGTTCTATTTCTCAGAGTTACTGCCGCCATTCTGCCAGAGTCGGCACCAAACACGGTTTGCCTGCCCATTGAGATAATGAAAGATGGGTCGTTACTACCATTCATAATGCTAGTGCCCCATGTGCCGCTCGTTCCGTAGTTAGTCCAGCTAGTCTTTTGGGTCTTTTGATAGTCGTAGGCGGCTGTGGAGTCGTAAGGGGCGGGAGTTCCGAGCTTTAGGCAGAACACGTATGAATATATACATGTCGCGCCATTGACATCCTTGTTCATTAGTCGTATGGTGTCGCCGGAAGCTAGGTTTTGTGCAACTGAGAACGTAATTGTTTTCATGTCCGCTGCATTTTGTGTAAATCTAGATCCGCTGGAAACTACGGTGCCTTCTACGTCCAGACCAACCAGCACGGTGTCAACTGAATCATAAACTTTTGCAGCAGCCAGTATGAGATAGTCGCCGCTATGGGAAACAATTTGTGTATGCCATGTTCCACCGGGACTTCTCGTTCTCTCGGTAACGTCTGTGCTTTTTACATAATCAACCGCATTCTCCAACCCTCCAGAGGTTCCACTGTAGGATAAGTCTATAACAAATGCCTGCCCATAATGAGTCCCCTCGTTATTGCTTCCAGTAATCCTTTTTCTATAGACGCCTATGTTTTGCGGTGGATCGGCGGCTGTGAATTCACCTATATGACTGATGTGCATTCCAGAGGAATTCGTATCATGTCTTTGTTGGTTAGAGCCAAGAAGGTCTCCTCCGCCATCTTCCATAGCAAACTTAGTGGCCCCAGCATTGCTTCCGGGGCTGATGGCATTAACCCAGCAGATCGTTAAGTAATCATTTCCGGCTGTTTGCTTGGAAGCATCCAGCATTGTCCCTTGAAAAACCCAATCCGAGCTATTGGTGAGGCCGACAGTTGTTTTTTCCTGAGTTTCAAACTTTACCTTGTTGGTAATTGGCATAATTTATTCTCCATAAAGAGTCTGAATCGCTCTTATATCTTCTTCCTGTGGGGTTTTAATTAAATCTGTATGTTGATAAGGATACATGATAGAAGACATGTGGCTGGAGTGACCCAATCCAAGCAGGTGTCCTATCTCATGAACAGCTACGCACTGTAAAATAGTATCGTCGCTATCTTCTCTTTCGACAACCCAGTCTTCTGCTTTGTCAAATTGTGTCCACAACTGACCATCCCAGTCTGAGGTTGGTGGCAACTCTGCCCATGCTAGTATGTCTCCCTTTTTTCCAAAGCCTTCTGCTTTTTTATTGACATCTACAACAATGTCTGCTTCTCTCCAGTGGTCTATACGGGCGAAGTTCAGGGGTGTGATATCGCTCCAGCAGTTAAACGACATCTCCCAAGTCTTATCCCACTCCTGACTACTCATGTCTTGAGTGTCTCTATCTAGTATGTGATAAGTGAGATCCGTCTTTCCCCACTTACTATTACTATTATATCTATTTCTCCCCCATCTTCGCGCACATATTGTCTTTTTCTTTTGAGGTTCTGGCGTACTGCAACCCTGTAAATATACTAGGGCCGCAGCACCACATAGGAATTCTCTTCGTTTCATAGCAGGATACCTTTCTATAGTTCATAGTATTTTGTACCATCTTCGAATGTTCCTGATTTACCAGTGTTATCGAAAAGTCCTGCTTGATTAAGGTCATTATGTGCTACTTCTTTACCAGTATCTTTGATAGCGCTAATTACTTTACCGCCAATTAAAAAATATTTCCACCACCCTAGCTTCTTTTTAACAATGCGTCTCAGCATATCTTCATCGCTAGTGCTGGGATCGCGAACGATACTCTCTCTATCTTCGGCAGATTCTTTGCAGTGCTTAATTGCACGGATCACAGCAAGGGATATCTTGGCAATCAGCATGATAGTAGCTGGATCAAGAAAGACCTCCTGCTCTTTGCTGTTGCCAGCGTTCATTTTGCGGTAAATCTTATGGCTTAAGTCGTTTTGTATGTAGTCGTTCATCGTTTACCTTCCGTAGGGTGAGAAAAAAAGGGGGTAGAGGAACGACCCTCCACCCCCCAATCGACTTTGGTAGCAATCTTACCTAGTGAACTGTGCCGCCGAAGGTCGTACCTTCGTCTGATGGCATAGTTCCCGTTGGGATATCGCTTCTATTGCCTTCGCCACCCTTTCTCTGGGTCAGCGTGTAGAGTACGTTCAACAGTGATCGCATCATTACTGACTCATATTTGGTAATGGAGTAGGGCTGGTGTCTACTGTCGAGTCTGGTCATTTCCACAAAGAAATTATCAAGAGCCGAGCAGAAGGTTCTTGCCGCATCGTTGGGGCAGTTACCGGGGTGCAGTTGAGGAATATCCACATCTGCTCCAGTAAGATCCCAAATAACGCGACGATTAACACCCACAGGCATTAAAACGTTGTCTTGCGTGAGAGCAAGGTCGTTATAGTCATCCGCAACGCTTCTGGTAGAGTCACCGGCTTGGCCTTCTAACTCTTCAAGAGTCAGGTTGTCTGGATTATAAGTAATATTCTCCAGAGTGTCTCCAAGCTTTTCGATTTCTGTGACCATGTAACGATTTAAAGCATCGTTCCATCCAGATTGCGAGCGAAATTCTTGCCGCACTGTAAGTTGCTTACGAATTTTAATTACTTCAGCAAGTATAAAGTGGATGCCCAAATTGGGGAACTCCACGTTAGACCCTCTAAAAGTGTTCTGATGTTCAGGCATATTAACCTCCCAAAATTAAAAACTGAAACCCATTCTAGTTAGAAACTCCGTCTTCACCCATTTTTCAATTACTTTAGCAATCTCTTTATACCCCAAAACGTTGAACTCTCCTCGTTTTAGCTTAGTAACAGCTTGACGGTAGAGGAATCCAATCATAGCTTCGTGGTATAAGATGTGTTTATTGATAGTAGCTGAAGATACGGTACGTAAAAACTGAGTTTGCACATGTGACTCTATAGCATCTGCTGCCTTTGCTTGGTTGTTTACCTTAAAGGGCTTACCGTGTTTTGTGCTAATTAGTCTATTATCTCTCAATAATCCAACGGCTTCTTTGTATAAGTGAGCGTAAAACGCCAACTCTTCAACTCTTTCACCGTCAGACCTCTTTAAATCAATGAACTCCCTGATTCTATCGCTGGCTGGTGGGAAATTCTGCCCCCTTATGAGGTCTAGAAGTTCGTCACACAAGCCCGACTCTTCCTCTGTGGATTGGTTATTTAACGCCTCCTTTGCAGACGGAGATTTCATCACAGGAACGTCGTCCCTTCCTACTTCGATGGTATCTTTGTCGTCGATTTGATTGTAAACCCTAACGTCTACATCTCTTGACGCCTTCACCTCGATGTCGTCTATCTTACGATTAATAGACTCGGTCAGTCCATTTATTTTATTTTCTATAATGCCTTCTAGCTTATCCTGAAGAAAGTCAATAACCCCCTCAAGAGCATGGTTTTTGCCAAGCTTTTCTTCTTCGATGTTGTCAATTTTCTCATTGATCGCATCTGTAATTTTTTCTGGATCTACTTTATCCTCTATCATACCCTTAACCTTTCTTTTTCCTCTTAATTTCCAGTACCACGTTAAAAACCACACTAGTAATCCCCCACCGCTGGTTCCTCCAAATAGCCAAGCGAATAAGTTGCGCTGGCTTTTTACTTCCTGAGCCTCTCCAGTGAGGTTGTCGTAGTCATTCATCAGGTCGTTCAAGACGCCCGACTTCTTGCCTAACGACTCTTCTAAATTACTAATCTGATCGTTGGATGCTCCTAAATTAATGTTTAGACCAGAAATATCGTTTTCTAGCTTATTTATTTTACCCTCAAGGCTCTCAATTTGAGAGGTATTAGATTCCCCAGAGGCTTTTAATGTGTCAATCTGGCTTTTTAAATCTGCAATGGACTTTTCTTTGTCTTTAATGAGGTTGTTGAGGTCTGTTGCGCCTGAAGACAGCCCGTCTCTTTCTGCTTTTAGATCTTCTATTTGCTTATTAAGACCTTCGATAATCTTTTCAAGCTCTGCTATCTTTTTATTTTTCTCAGTATTCGGACCTCCGTCTTCTCCTCCCCAGTTGGGGGGTAGTATACCAAAGGGATTGCCGTCTTCGCCCGGATTAGGATTAGGATTGTTATCTATTGGTGGTCGTGGACGATTTGGATTGATGATTGGGGGACATATGCCGTCTGGGCAGTCTTGTGTTAGTTTAACATTCCATTTTTTTACAGTGACCCCAAAGGGCATTGATACTTCTTGATACCATATACCGTTCTTTTTGGTTTGGCGATAATATAATCCATCGCTCCCAAGAGCATAGTAACCTGTGACTAGTTGAGTCTTAGTCTTCGGCTCAACGGGTGTCATTTTAGTCTTAGGTTTTTGCTGGTCTTGCGTAAGTATATGCTCCCAAGCGGCTGGAATTTTTTCAAAATCCCTTGATGAAGCTTGGCCCTTGGAAGCCTTGAGGAAGTTCCCAATGTGAATTGCACCACCCTTTTCTTGCCCAGAGTCCCCTATTCTCCATGTTAGTATCGCAACTAAATAAGTATTGCCATTAATTATAGTATAAACACCGGAGCCGCTTTGACCACCTAAAGGTGGGGGTGTAAATAAAACACGATTTTGAGACGCATCAGACAGAGCATGACCTTCCCACAGTTGCAGCCATCTGGCCTGTGGGCATCCGGCAGATGCTATATAGTCGTTCTGTTTAACGGGGTGATCAGACGGGGCCATCGGAACGATCCGAGGGATATATTTACCAAAATAAGATTTTTGCAAACGAATGATAGCAAAGTCGTTAACGGTTTTGTCATCATAAGACCGCCACACAACATCGCCCGGTATTAAGCCTGTTTTGCGACCGTATCTAAAGAATTCGCAAGTAGCATTGCGACTATTGCCTACTACGTGAGCATTAGTAAGGACATAGATATATTTATCATCTTCGGAAATAGAAGTTCCGCTACCTGCCGCTCCGCTAACACGTACTCGACAAGAGGCTTCGCCAATATCGTTTAACGTGAGAAATTGGGCCTCTGAGATAGAAGAAATTGCGAAAAATATTGCTATAGAAAGGAGTATAGATCTCATTATATTACCTACTGTTTTTCAAAGGTTAAATCATTTGTTTGCGTAAAGCTTTCAATGATATCCTCTATCGCACAAACGTGCTCCCAGTACGCCGGTGATCCATGACTCCCTTCTGCGTTGTCTTTTTCCTGTGTACTGTAAAAAAGGTCTGCAATTTCGGTAGCGACAAAGTGATATTTCATCCCTAGCCCCCGTAAACCCAACCCTCACCGGGACCGATGTCTTTAATTTCATGAACGTGACCATGAGCTTCTTGAATTACGCCATCAATAATCTCATGTACATGTCCCGTAATGATAATATCTCCAAAGTTAGTTCTAGCCTTTGAAGTCTGGGTGTCTGCCTTTTTAAACGTGTGAAAGTGACCATAGCCTTCACGATCTAGAACCATAGAAGTCGTGCGATATCCATCATACAGGGCTTGACTACGCAATGCTGAAGCTGTCGCTACGATAGATCGGGTATCGTAACCTTCTGTGTACATCGCATCTACTACGACTTCAATGTCGCTTTCTGAGAATATGATCTCTGACTCTTGCGCTTTCTGGGAGAATTTTTCTGGCCCCTCGATAGCAACACCTTGACGCAGTGCTTGTTTTTTAGCGTCTTTTCCGGTGTAGCACTTGCCGCTATCACCCCATTTATAACCAGCTTTCCCGTCAAGGGTACATGTTTTAAGAGGCATGCTTTATATCTCCTGTTTTTTTAAAAATGTATAATATCTCCCTACAATTATACACCAGAATTTACTATATAGAACTATCTGACGCAGATTTGCCGGGGTCTATCCCCAGTTCCTCTAATATTTCATCAAAAAACGCACGCCAGAAGTCTCTATTCTTTATCCATTTAGCCGCGCTTTCCAACAGTTCGCTGGAAGCATAAGTTTTATCGTCGCCAAATCCATACTCTAACTGTATATTATGATCTTTGCAAAAAGAAGCTTCAGGAACCCATCCGTTTCGATCTCCACCATTACAGAAAAATATTTCCACGTCACTGCCGGTTTCATTTTTGATAGCGCCAAGTGTCTCGATAACACAGGACGTGCAGTCAATTGACACATAAGCCTCGTCCACGCCTTTGATGCCCTGAACTATAGCCCTTCGGGTGGATTCATCAAGAAAGGGTACGGAGCCTTTTATTCGAACTTGCTCGTCATTATTGACAATTGCAATTAGTGTGCAGTTGGGCCATCTTTTTTTTACGTCTCTGATTAGACTGATGTGGCCCGGATGGATAGGGTTAAAATATCCAGAAACTATAGCAAGGATCATTAGTCACCTTTAATAATTCGATGTGAATCCTCATCAAAATGAGTGGTAGAGAATTCGAATACTTCGCTGTCTAGTAAAGCCCTAACTTGATGCCTTAACCCTACCGGTATATGGAAAGTGTCGCCTGCTTCTAGAATAATCTTTTCAGTACCTGAGTGAATGTTGTCTGAGAAGCCATAAGTTAATTCAACGCTGCCCTTATGGATGTAAAACGTTTCGTCTTTGATTTTGTGATAGTGCCAACTGAATCGCTTGCCCTTCTTAATAAAAAGCAACTTGCCACAGTACTGATCTTTATTAACAAGCCAATCCTCGTACCCCCAGCCCTTGGGAACGTAGTGCCTGTGGGCATTTTTATCAGCCACAAACTCACGCTGCTCTGGTATTACCGACTGCGCTTTGCAAACTCTTTCTCTTAGTTCTGAGGTAGAGTATCCATAGCGACCAGTGTATCTTACCTTAATTGGTAAATCGTGCCCAGTAAATTTTTTCCCTTTCCAATCGGTTCCAATGAATCTTAAGTCGGGACTAATTCGCTGCATGAGCGTATAGAGGTCTTCTTCTGTCTCATAAATATGTATTTCATCTACATACTTAATCGCCTCTATCTGTTCGTATCTTTCTTGTAAAGATTGTATGGGTTTGTTTTTATCGGCACGGTCTATGGTCGGGTCGGTTTGAAGGCCAACGATAAGATGATCACACTGTCCCTTCGCCTCCCTTAGCATGATGGCATGGCCAGCATGTAGAAGGTCAAAGCAAGAGCATGTGAATCCTACAAGTCTCTTAGTCATTATTATGGACTATCCAAAAGACTGACCACATCCGCAAGACTTTTCTGCCTTGGGATTCACGAACTTAAAGCCCGACTGTGCTAGGCTCGTCTCGTAATCAACTATAGTTTCATCTAACATAAAAGCGCTTTGAGCGTCTATGCAAATTTGAACGTCGTAATCATCAAAGTCAATGATGCTGTCTTTCTCTTGAGGCTGCGTCTCTACCTCTACGCCATACATAAAGCCAGAACATCCACCACCCCTCACGGAGACTCGAATGACTCCGCCGTCCTTAGTTGCCTCTTGCATTACTTCTAGTGCTTTTTCAGTAAAAGAAATCATATATTACTCCTCTATGTTGCCCGATTCATTGAGTCTGTCACCGGATTAAATGGTCTTATTTTAGCACCCTTAACTGTAATGAGAGGCGCATTTTTCCAAGTTTCGTTTTCCTTGCCAGTTCCCGTACCTTCTTTAACGTCCCCCATATTACCCTTATCTAGGAAGTCGTCAGAGTTAAGTACCTTGTCGTACCTCACAGGCACTTCAGAGTCTCCGTAGGATTCGGAGATCACATTCTCAATGAACCCCTTATCAACACCGCAGATACAGGGCATGTTTTTACGAGGATCAAACCACTTCATATTTAGTGCTCGTCCTACTATCTCTTTAAGTGGCTCTTCAAAGAAGTTGCCTAGTGATACGTGCTGATAGGGACATGGCATAATGTCACCGTATCGAGAAACTGGAAGAATTCTTTTAACTGCGATACAGCCAATGTCTCTACCATAAGACGGGGTCATATGAGTGAAGATATCATATTCTTCTTCAAACTGTTGAAGGATCTTGCCCTCTGTCTCTGTCATCATTTGATCAGTTACGTTCTCAAATGCACCCACAGGCTTGGCATATACAACATATGTTCCAACTTGCTTTTCTTTTGCAAAGTCCAAGAACTTTTTCCACTCTTCTGTATAGATCCTATCCTTCCAGATAACAGTAGAAAGAATAACGTGCAGGTCAGCCTCTTTACAGGCATCAATAGCTTTCATAACGCGATCCCATGATCCGGGCGCACGCCTGAAGGTGTCATGATCCTCGGCTGATGCTCCATCAAGGCTCAGTTGCACCTTATCGATACCAATCTTCTTAAGGTGTTTTGCCTTTTTGTGATCCAAGAACCATCCATTGGAGTCGGTAACGAGATAAAATTTAGAGGGGTCAATAGCTTCTACGAGTTGGTCGTACTCTTTAATAATCAATGGCTCACCGCCAGTGATAACAAAGTTCGCTAGGCCCATCTCATCACATTCCTTAGAAAGACGGCGCACGTCTTCTAATTCAAACTTACGTCTCCCACTAGCCTTTTCCCAGTCCTTGGGCACATAAAACTTGTCTATGCAGCAGTGTTCACAGTCGAAGTTGCACAGATAGTCATACTGAAACTGGATAATGGCAATGCTTTCACCGTTCGCAATCTTTTCTGGAAACTTCATCATCTTCTCGTAGACATGGGGCTTGTAGTTCTTAAGCCAGTTCTGGCGAAGTCCCTCATCTCCCACTTCGGTAGCCTGCATGACCTTGCCTTCTTTCATCTTGGCAAGTTCCTCACTGGTGAATTCTTTTCCTGCTGCAAGTTGCTCAGTGAACTTTTTAAGCTCCTCGTCTGACCACATAGGAGATGGGTCATGAGGATTGCCCTCTAGCGGGTTATGAAACATCGCGTTGTGTGAATTAGGCATTATCTAGCCCCTCCATTTCTTTAAGTCTGTCTTGTTTCTCTTTAGCTCGTGCTGCGGCATACTCTTCTTCGGTGCTAGTGCCAACCGTGTATCGCGGATTTAGGGGCGTGCCGTCGTGCCTAGAGCCTTTATCGACCCTGACTCCACCTCTATATTGATAGTGATCGGTTGTTGCCTCTCGTTCCTCATCTTGAGCGAACTTTACATTAAGGGCTGATACAAACCAAACCTTACCATTTGCGTCAAGAACTCTGTATTGCGGCTTGATGCGGCCTCGAATGTCGTCGATGATGACGCGCTGGCCTGCTTTAAGAGTTATCTTTTCACCATTTTTACCGTCGTGAATTTCATCCTCGATAATAATTCCAACTTGATTGATAACGGTAGACCAACGTTGGGAGTTGTGCTTAAACCACTCTTCTCCGGTTACGTTGGAAACGAATTCCTTCTTTTTAGCCATTTGTTTCCTCCTCAAGGATCTCAACTATCTCTATATTACACCGAATGGGCATATATGGGGGTGTTCTGTACCCATGAAAGGTGTGAAAGCTGCTTGCCCCTTCATCTCCATATGCGAGATCAGCCGGTATTGTTAGGGCGACCTTTTCCCCTACCTTCATACCCAGCAATGCTCGATCAATACCCTCGATAGACTGACCCTTAGTATAGACTTCGTCTTTGGGGGTTTTTGCTCCTATGCAAATTTTAATGGGGCCACTAAGAGGAATGCTTGTGTCATATGTGCTATAATAGATATTGTCTACATATTCACACTGATCATAATCGTATAAAGAAGAGGTGACTCCCTCTCCAGTCCAAAGTTCGTAGTGCATCAGAACAGATTGCCCCATCTTGGGGGTTTCACCGCTCCCCTCCTTGAGAACTTCAATCAATAACGTTTCCGTATCCATAAGTACCTCTTTATTAGTTTTTAAGTACGTGCAGGCCGTCTTGTCTTAAAACAGCCAGACCTATATTATTATAGCCTGATTCTCTCAGTCTGGCTAGAACTTCGTCAGAATAACTTGCCGCCATTACTATTATCGCCTCAACCGGACTTTTCTTCATTTGCTCCGGGCTTACGATTGGCAGATGACTGCCGGGAGCAAACTTTCCTTGCTTAAATGTTGCATCATCAACTATATATTTAATTTTATCGCCCATCCCAGACATTGAAAGAACCGCCAACGCCTGATGGCCTGCTCCATATACTGCAACGCTACCTTCAGGATATTTATCTACAAAATTACGAAGGTCTTTTATAACTTTATTTTTTTGATCAATAAACCCCGATAGATCTAAAGGATCAGTAGAATCACCCGTCCATGATTTGCTCTTCCTGACTACGGCAGATATAATATAGTCATACCAAACAGCATCGCATTCTAATATGTCAAATCCGTTTAGTTCAAGGGTTGCTTTTAATGTGTCTTTTGTAAAATAACAAAGGTGGTCTGGAATAAATTCCGAGAACTGATTGTTTCGTATCATCATGTCAAAGTTCGGCACTTCAACAAGGCCGACCGCCTCGTCAGATAGGTTGTTTCTGATGCCCTGTAGCATGCAGCTTGGATCAGGGGCATGTTCAAAGAAGTTAAGAGTGAAGAAGGCGTCGAAAGGAGCGCTTGGTATCTCGGTGTTTTTTTCTACATAGATTCTACTGACGCTTAGGTTTTTGTCAACACACGACTTAACTGACTCTTCTCCGTACTCCACTCCATGAGCCTCGGCTCCGGCGCCTTTCATTAAAGAAAGATACTCTCCTTTGCCACAGCCTATTTCTACAATCTTTTTGTTGTGTAGTTCATGTGTGTCAATGAATACTCTGAACTGCTGCTGTCTAAACAATCTCATTTCGTCTGAGAATGCAGACGCCCTAATAACTTCCCTGTAGTAAGACACTGGTCTATTGCGATTTAATTGTACAAGCCTGCACTTGGAGCATTGGCACACTTCTAAGTTTATGCTTGAGAAATCCGTTAGTGAGCGATCTCGTGTTTCGCCAAAACCCTGTGCGCTCTTAGGCATCTTTTCTAGTCGTAAGATAGGCTTACAAAATAATGCAGACCGGCACACTCTACAGGTCGTTTTTTTTAATTCCATTGCTTGTCTTTAATGTGAGAAATATACATAGTTTGAACAGGAACTAGATTATCGGGACAGTTGTCGTGCCACTGGAGGTGCCCCACCTCTCCTTCGTTCATAAAGTTAAAATTTCCATAGAAACTATTATTGTTGTTAAGCACGAAGTCGTTAGGCACTTTGCAGGCATATAAAAATGAAACAAAGTGGCCTCTGGTATCATGTTCCAGAATCACCTCCTCTACACATAGGGGAACGTCTTGGTACTCTATCGGAGATCCGATCTCTAATTCCGATACCAGTTTCAGTCGATCTACTATTGTCTCTTTGAAGCGGACAATGCCTCCCGGCACATGCCATCCACTTCCAGCAAATTCGTCATCCCTCCATGCTAATAGGACCCTGTTGTCTTCGTCTTTTATTAAAAGATCTACATTGACTATCGGGGTCGAACGGCTGACGAAATGAAAAATCTCTTCGGGGAGCCCCATCTGGGGCTGCTCTTTGCGAAACTTTGAGATTATTTTGTCTAATAAATTTATTGCATTTCTCATCAGTATACAAAAAGCTCCTTGTTTATTATACCTCGGTTTTGACAGTACCACCCATATAAATCTGCAATAGATTCTCGGATTTTTGCAAACATAAAGCCAGACTCTTCAACTAGGCGAGTGTTGTCTCCACCATACGTATAGGGGGGCGAGGCATCCTCTACGATTACTTCCAAATTTTTATCTGATATATCTAGTATTTGATCTGCTAGTGTTGTATAATTGTGGCTGTGACCAGTACAGATGTTGTAGTCCCTATGGTTGGGTTCGCTAGTCATAACCCAGTCTACTATTGCAACCAAGTCGTCTATGTACGTATAATCAAAGCATGCGTTGTGTCTCATGGTGATAGGCATGTCTAGAAGGACCTTACAGCAAGCGTTTGGAATAAAGCGGTATCTCCAGTCGTCATATTTACCAAAGAGTCCGAACAATCTGAGGTTGTATATGTTAGAGCTACTTCTGGCGTGCTTATTCATTAGGTACTTGGAGTATCCATACTGATCGGACGGAACATGCCGATCAAACATGTCTTCTGACATACTGGGCGTCCAGTTCGGCCTGTCGAACTCGGCTCCAGAACCAAAGTAAATCATCTTACCAAAGTGCTTCTCGCACCTAGCCAGATTAAAAAACATTCTCAAGTTGTTTTCTAGTACAGCCTTTGGGTCTTTAGTGGAGAACTCTGGCGCAGCATCGTATGTTGCTCCGTGGATCACTACATCAAAGTGGTGCTTTTTAATATAATTAAACACCTCGTCTGCGTCAAGCAGATCTAGTTTCTGCCTGTTACACATATCTATATCGTAATAAGAGCTTAGGGATTCGTTTAAGCTTTTGGCTATGAATCCGTTAGCTCCGGTGATTAAAATATGCATTATTAAACTTCTTCAAATCTGTGTATCGCAAATTCAAAGTTTCGCAACTTCAATGGTTCTGCGGCATCGTTATTATTGAACACGGCAGTATGGTACGCTCCCCATTCATGAATATAAGGACTGGGGTTTATGAATGGCATATTGGCCGAGCAAGATCGTAACTTGTTTAATAGATTTCCATCCACTATAAATCTTTCGTCATCTCTTGGTATAAATCTAGCGTTTTCGTTTTCGTGATATCGTCCGCACCCGCAGAGGTCATAAAATTGATCCGTGCATATTTGAGGCTTTTTGATTTTCTGACCACGGAATGAATATCCCACCTTAGCGTTGCCGAGTGATTTCCTCGTTTGAATAAGTAAGTCAGGGTGGTTTTCGTAGGTGTGTTTATATGTTATCAGAGGCAGCGCTATATTTTGTTTATTGTTTGACAGCCCTACAAGAGATTCTAAAAACCTCATGTCGTCGTGAGCATACAGGCTACGCGGAAGTAGCATTGTAGAGTCAATTAGGATCGTTGGCATATCATTAGACACGCACTCGGTTTGTATGGTTTCTAATTCCTCTAGCGAAGATGTAAAAGATATGCGATTGTTGGCGGTGGTACGACCGCTCTCACGAACCAAATGTGGCGGGCGAGTGTTATAAAATTCTGCATTCAAACCTGCTCTAAAGCTATCGCAAATGGAGCTATACTCTACTTCTGTGCCATCTATATATATATGAACATGTCTTTCACCAAGCCATCTCTTAAACGGTGTGCGAGAACTATCTAACTCTGCCCGTATCTTAACACAAGCTTGACACGGACAATGCTTCCATCTAAAGCCCAGATCCGGTCGATACCACATTAAAAATTGCCAAATATTATATAGTGCGTATTTAATGCCCTGTGGCTGACTCGGCTTGTGTTTTATTATCAATCTCACGGGAGTAGTCCTTGTAAGGTCGGGATCTTTTGATCAGGGTATGGGTTTAAATGATCTTCCCATGATATCTTATTATTATATCTGGGGTTATCAAAAGGAGTTGTAAACTGTTCAAAGCGCAATAGCCCGCCCCACTTAGCAATATGGTATGGTACGTGACTGTGAAGTAGAACTGTTTCATTCAAGACTGCATCGCTCCAGTTGACGAGTCTTGGTGGCCTTATTCGCTCGTCGTAATTCCACGGCTTGTTTATGTGATAAAGCCCCTTTAGCCATACCCTATGTGTCCATTCGGGTGTTGTTATACCCTCTATGGGGGCGTTATATCTTTCAGCGTCTGCTGGATCAAGACCATATTCAAGATATGCTCTCCGATGATAGTCGTGCTCAACTCCATTACACGGATAAAAATTGACATCCTCACATCCTAGCTTGTTCCAGCCAAGTCGAGTGTGAATAGTAATTCCCATTGGACATGAGTCGTTAACATGGTCGCTTGATATATTAACGCAATATTTAGAGTCAAAGTATTCTGAGGCTTCTTCTATAGCCTTGTCAAAAATATCTTTTTTCGTGAGTACGACATCGGGCTGTAGGCTCATCACACAATCAGAATCACGCATATCGAACCCTCGATGTTTGGACTCGTTAACGTATTCAATAGGGAAGTTGTCGCCTCTGATTTGTAAGTCGGTAGAGTACTTTAGGCTCAAGACTTTGCAAAGGTTAAGCATTTCATCTGTATAGCGTGCCAAGTATAACGTGGTGCGTATCTCGTGCTTGGTTTTTTCTAAAATTGACTCCAGTCCAAAGTCAAGCCACGATACCTCTGCCCTGTTTGATACAATGCTTGCTAGTTCTATTTTCATATTTTATCCTAGTCGAGGATCTCATCTATCATTAAGTTTTCTCTAAACTCTTCCCTGTCCAAGAACGGGAAAAGGTCTTCCATAGGTTTGGTGGCAAAGCTTCCATCTTCTTTTTTATAAACCGAAGCTTTAGGAAGTGTGGTGTGGCTTGGATCTACCATTAGCTCACACACCACCGGACCATCTATCTCTAATACGCTAGATATCTCCTCTCGTAAGTTTCTCTGGTTGTTGATTCTTACAAAGGGAATTTTATATGCAGCAGCATTGAGTTCAACAGAGGGTAGTGTTAGCCCGCTTGAGGGGTCGCTAGCTACGAGCTTACCACAGAAGTGGGTGTTTTGTGTTGTTTTAATTGAACCGTATCCGTTGTTATTTAAAACAAAAAACTTAATAGGTAGTTGGTATCTATGTACTAATTCAAGCTCTTGAATATTCATAACGAACCCGCCATCACCATCAATTGATATGGTCTCCCTATCGCTTGCTAGGCAAGCGCCGATAGCGGCAGGTACTCCAAAACCCATAGAGCCAAGGCCCTCACTATTATAAACACGAGTTCCCTTCTTACATTTAAATGCCTGCATCGTTACCTCACTGCAAGCCCCGGAACTTCCCGGCACCAGCAACGAGTCTTCCGGCAATAACTCTGAGAGATACTCTATGAAAGCATAGTTGCTGACAAGATCTCCTTTTTCTAGGTACTTATCTTCAATTACCGGGTATTTGTCGTAGAGAGATCGGCAGTGCTTAACCCACGAGGCAGGAGTCTTGTGTTGGTCGTCAAGCATGCTATTTGCGGTATCTAAAAAGTATTTGGCATCCATTGGAAGTGGGTGGTGAATATTGATTCCCAGCTTATTGATTTCATTGACATCTATATCTACTATGCACCTTACAGCTTCTCTTGCGAAGTATTGAGGCTGGTAGGCAAGCTGTCCATGATCAAGCCTAGCTCCAATCACTAAAATAAAATCTGAGTTTTGCTGATTGAAGTTAGCCCCTCTTTGCCCGACCCCTCCGGGTCGTCCTACATATTGTGGATGGGTTTCTTCTAGAAAGTCTAGTGCTTTCCAAGTAGTTAGCACTGGTGTGTTTGTCTTGTTGGCAAACTCCAAAAAGCTTTCGTAGGCCCCAGATAATCTGACGCCATTTCCGACTAGCACCACTGGACGTTCCGCATTAGCGAGGTCGTCAAGACACTTTTCTATGGCATTGTCATTGTAGTAAAACTCAGGTGCTACAAACTGGCCCTGACTACTGGGGTCTACATCTGCGGCCTGAATGTCTAGGGGAATATCAAGAAGAACTGGCCCCTTCCTTCCGTGAGTAGCAAGCCATAGGGCTTTTTCTAAATGGAAGCGAATAGTAGAGGGGTCGTCTACTGTTACGGCATATTTAGTTATGTCTTTATAGATAGATACAGAGTTAATTTCTTGAAAACCAATCTGTCTTACGCCCCTGTCCTTTACCCTGTCTTTGTTCTGCACTTGGCCAGAAATAACAAGCATGGGTATAGAATCAAGCCAAGCAGAAGCAACTCCGGTAACTGCATTAGTTGCACCGGGGCCTGTTGTAACAAGAGCTACGCCAAGCTTATTGGTATATTGAGCGTAGGATTCTGCACATATAGATGCGCCCTGTTCGTGTAGATTTGGAATCAAGGTAACACAGGCGTCAGCAAAAGAATCTACTAGATGTATACAGCCTCCTCCAGAGATGAGGAATACGTGCTTAGTGTATTCTGCAACTTTTGTAGCAACATAATCTGATACTTTCATTTTACTTCCAGTAAGATACAAAGGTCTTGCGGTTTTTGTTTTCGCTGATAGACGGGTCTGTGTAGAACGAATCGTCTGCGTAATGTGTTGACGATACTTCTTCAAGCACGCATCCGTTCTTGCTAGAGAACTCATGTCTGATTTCGGGTTCGATAGTAATAATATCCCCTGCGGACATTGAATGCATAGTCTCTTCCATTTCATCCCAACTGTTCGGAACGTGCTTTATTTTGGACAACTTTAGTTCAAGCTCTCCATGTAAAACAACAAACGTTTCTTCCTTTTTGAGATGATATTGCTCTGGATGTGTTTGGTTTGCAAGGACTACTATTAATTTCTTACAATAGTCTCTGTTAACCACCGTAATCATGGATATTCCAGTTTCATAGAATTGGTCTATTCCATAATGATGGGAAATCTCTAGCTCTGCATGAGGGGGATATACCACGCTAGACTCATCTAAAAACCTTTTCACGTCCTGAACAATATTCCATACCTGATCTCGATTGTTGCATACAGAGGCGTCTCTATCTAACAGGGGCGCGTCTGCTGAGATATCTTTGTTGGCGGTAAAAGATGAGTATTTGGATAATGAGCTTGCTAAAAACTGACCTTCTACGCTAGGCCAAGCGCAATATAAATCATCTCTACCGACAGTCTCTCCTTCTTTAATATCTCTCCTTGAGAAAACACCTCTCTTAAACTGCGATAGGTCTGCGAGTTCCTTTTCTCGTGCGAGCGGCTTCTCTGGGCATCCATTCATAATAATTGCGTTGGCGGCACTATGTAGCCAAGCGGACATTTGCTCAGGAGTAACCGAGTACGCATTGATTGGATATTCATCTGTAATAACTGCAACGTGTTTTTCTGCAAGCTGCGCCCCTTTTGCGATAGCCATAGCAATCGCGCGAGTTTCGTCTGGCTGTTCATGAGTTGAATATCCTACCTTAACGTTGGGGTATCTTTCTCTTAGTTGATTAATTTGGTTTAGTTGTAAGTTTTCAGAATCTGTTGGGTATTGACCCACACAGTGCATTAAAGAAAACTCCTTGTCTCTGTGCTGCATGAAGCTGACAACGTTGTCAATATCTTGTATCGTTGCACCAGCAGTAGAAAGGATTATGCGTTTGTCTAGCTTGGCAACCTCATTCAGAAGTGGCCAATCAGTGAACGAGCAACTTGCAACTTTAGCTATATCAAAACCCATATCTTCAAGCTGGGCAATAGACGGTTCGTCAAACGCGGTTGACATCGTAAGAAAATTATATTCTTCAGCATGCCTTTTAAGGTCTATGAATTGTTCGGTAGAAAGGCCGGTCTCTTTAAATCGCTTGACATACTTTAAGTCCTCGCGATCTACATAGTCCTTGTGAATAAAGGTATCTAAATCTCTAAATTGAAATTTCCATGCGAAATCAAAGTGGTCTCTATAAGGGTCTGCGACCTTGGAGAACTCTTCAATCATAAGTTTGCCATGAGCCACATCGCCCATATGGTTGTTTGCCATCTCAAAGATAATTAAAATCTTATCTTGCATCGTTAGTCCCTTTACCAAATAAATTTATCGCTATAATATTCTACGATATTTTGTATTTCTGAATCAAAGTGTCTCTTCGGAGACCAGCCTAAGTTCTTTAGCTTTCTATCATTTAAAGCGTATCTAACATCCTGTCCCGGCCTTGAGGCTGACAGATCTAGGAAATCCTGAATGTTAGATTCCTTCTTATTAAGCTTACCAAAAGCTCTGAGTATTTTTGTTACTGTATCGATGTTACGCTGTTCAAACCCACCGGCCACGTTGTATATTTCATTAACCACCCCAGCGTTTATGATCTGTATCACAGCCAGTGCCGTATCGTCAGCATGTAGCCAGTTTCTCACCGGCAGGCCGTCGTTATGAAGGGGTATCTTTCTTCCCAGCCCTATATATTTACATGTCTTTGGTACGAGTTTTTCAATGTATTGCCCTATACCATAGTTGTTTGTTGGTCTCAGTAGGATATAGGGGATACCGTATGTTCTAGCCCATGCCAGAACTAACATGTCTGCCGAAGCCTTGGTGGCTGAATACGGGTTAGACGGCATCAAGAGATCATCTTCTGTGTGACTCCCCGAACCTATGTCTCCGTAAACTTCATCTGTACTAAAATGAAATAAGACTGGAACGTCCTTACCCTCTTGTCTAAAGTTGCGTATCAGTTCAAGAAGGTGGTGAACTCCCTTGATGTTTGAGCTAACAAAGCAGTCGCTACAAACAATAGAGTTGCCGACATGAGTTTCAGCGGCAGTATTAATAACGTAGTCACAGTCGTATAAAAACTCGATGTCATTAATGTCTGTTTTCTCAAAAACAAAATTGTCGTAGCATTCAAACTCTCTTAACAGGTCTTGGTTGGCGGCATAGGTCATTTTATCAATACCTCGAACATACCATCCGAGGTCTAGGCATTGTCGGGTTACATAGGAGCCTATGAATCCAAGGCATCCTGTCACATAAACAACCTTCATAACATTATCTTTCAAAGAATTCTTTTATCTTATCGCAAACATAATCTACATCACTGAAGTCCATGCCATGATGGGCGCCCAACAGGAAACCGTCCCGCATAATCATATCGGAGTTCTTGAATGCTTGTAGATACTCTCTGTAAATCGGATGTCTCGTAATATTGCCCGCAAATGTAACGCGAGTCTGAATATTGTTCTCTTCTAGAAAGGTTAATAGTTCTAATCTTCGGTCTGTTTGCAAGGGTATGGCAAGCCAGTTTGGCTTGATGTCATCGTCTGGCAATAAGACTTGCGGAATCGAAGCCAAATTTTCTAGATATCGTGTTATGTTTTCCCTTCTAGTGTCCGCTATCTCCTCAAAACGATCTAATTGAACCAAGCCAAAGGCAGCGTTCATCTCTGAGCATTTAAAATTATACCCTAAGACTCCATATAAAAATTTGAAATCATATGGGATGCCGTCCACTTCATGATTGAATCTTTCGTGAACTTCTTCTGAGTTATTACCCACCCTTCCCCAGTCCCTGTATTGAAGCGCTCGGTCAACGTGTTTCTGGTCGTTAAACATTACCATGCCGCCCGCACCACCTGCCGTGATAAGGTGGCTAGCATAGAAACTAGTCGTAGACACATCGCTTTCACGGGTAAGGGTAATCGTATCGGCAGAATCTTCTATTAAATAAATATCTTCACGATCCATCTGGTAAATAGCATCCCGTAATGCTGGCCAGTTTGGCTTGTTGCCAATTAGGTTTGGGAGCATGATGGCTTTGGTCTTAGGGGTGATTTTTTCAATGACTGACTGGACGGTTGGAACATAAGAGGTTAAGCCAACGTCGCAGAACACCGGCTTATAACCAAGCTGTACCATAGGGGCGACCGTAGTTGAGAAGGTGCATGCTGGAGTAACTATCTCTGCTCCTTCAGGCAAGTCCAGTGCCGCTATGGCGAGCAGACAGGCGGAAGACCCAGAGTTTACAAACACCCCATGCCTTTTCCCGAACTCTTCAGCTACCCTGCTTTCAAATTCAATTGACTTGGCTCCAAATCCAGCAAGCCAACCATCTCTCAGGCATTGTTCAACCGCTTTGATTTCTGCCTCTCCGTAGGCTTCAAAACCATTGGGGGCGTACCACACTTTTCTTGTCATATCTTAGCTCCGATAATATTATTAAGCCACTCTACAAATAGAGCCTGACCGCTGGACATGTTGTTACGCCAGTCTGATAGTGAATTACTGTTAACGTAGTCTGTAATGTACTTCATGCACATAAAGTCTGTTTGGTTCCTCTTGCATATGTACGCAATAGCGTAGCCTTCCATGTCTACCAGATCACAATCGTCTAGGCTCTCTGTGACAAAGTTGTCGCCCGTTGAAAGTATCGGCAAGTCTGGTTTTGTTATGATCCTATTCTCTTTGGCAAACTTAGATGAGTCATCTCTGTCAAAAAAAGTTCCGCACTCCACTAGCCCCGATATATTACGGTTACAGGAACCTGCCGTCCCGAAGTTAATGATTATATTGGGGGAAAACTCCTTGATTACTTGATATGTTTTTATAGCCGCCTTTACCTTACCAACTCCTGTATAGAAAGTAGAGTCTCTGTAGGGGTTGTGTTCTTTAGGTAGTTCTTGCTCAAGGGCGCAAAGAATGGCTAGATCAGTCATCTCCTATTACTTCCCTTAACATATTGATAACTACATTTAGTCTAATGTCGTTTGGCATCCCCGGAAGGTGCAACATAAAGTCTCCTTTTGACCAAGTCCCGTTGTTCCCATCGCAATCCAGCCCTCTCTGATGCCAAGGGCTTGGATACATATTGTATAGGTATGAGTTCATTGTCTTCTGCGGAACTGTCTTGATTATGTCTTCGTACTCGTCTTTCAGGTCGTTTATGGCTCCCTGTTCCGCCCACGCACGCGCTCCTCCGTCAGGTAATCTTACCCCCGTATCTATATTGTCGCCGTTACTATCGACGAATTTATGAAAAGTTCCATATACTTTCTCTAAGAAATCAATAGACTCAAGGGATGTTTTTATCAACATGCAGTCCGTGTTAAGACCCCATAGGTCAGTTGGAATAATGACATGCTTTTGATCATCTATAAGATCTTCTAATTTAATATTGTAATTTGTAATCATAGTGTCTGAACCACACCAGAAAATCCAGCTATAATCTCCGTTACGTATAACGTCTAATATGGCAGCGATTTTTTCATAGCCGAAGTGGGCTATGCCAAAGTCTCTTTTTGTTCTGAAGGTCTCGGGGTCTTTTCGTATATCTAAATCGTAACCATGCTTTTCGCAATATTTTCTTTTGTTGTACTCTACTGTCACAACGCCAAGTTCTTTAATTTCTTTAGTATACATGCTTAGGATGCAACACTTCATTCGTAATCCCTCTCTTCAGCTACGTACTCTGAGTATTTATCGATATTATCTATTAGATATTGAGGGTGCGTCTGTTCTGATACTGGCACATACCTTACTTCATAGTCTATAAAAAGCCTTTGCAGTGCTTCGTCGATGTTTTCGTGTTCATACTTTATTTTTTGATCAGGAAGTCTGTCTCTCGAATGCGCCCAGCTTTTTTGTTTGGTGAGAACTTTTTCTCCCCCCGTGTTGTCTAGCCAAGAAAAGTGCCATCCGGCATTCTCAATGGAGTCATGCGTTCCCATAGACATGCCCCTCATTGTCGATGGAAGTATCTGTTTAAGCATTGAAAACTCTGTCATCTGCGCTACGGATATTGGTTTGCAAAAAAGATTGAACTTATAAACATATAGATCTAGCATAAACCCAAGACTTGGTCGTGAATAAATAGGATTGTTGTTACGATCTCTGAGAATCATACCAGCAGATTTGAGAGGGTAGGCTCCCTTGTCCTCAAAGGTATCTATGCCTTTTTGAAAAGACTTAGGGTTTAATATCTCGTCTAGCGAGCTTATGTATACAATGTCATCATCAGAAGCGCCAATCTCAGCTAAAACTTTGACAGGATAGTTTCCCTGAAAATGATCCCGAACCCAATCGTCCGTGTGCTGTCCATTCCTGCTTCGGTCATGTGTGCTATGGCTATCAAGAAGATGCGGGGAGCTAGCAATCGATTCGTTAAAGCTATTAATTGTATTGTAAACTATTTTAGATTCATATGGCCTAAATCTGTCGTAATCAAAGTTGAAATCCTTTTTGATTCCAGTATGGGTTTCACCAGCCTCTGTTATGATGAACTTATCTACGTAGTCCCAGTGTTGATTTATTCTAAGCTCTAGTAAGTCATTCTCGTTAAAGAAGGGAAAGCAGTCGTATACTGTCATTTATTTACCTGTAAATTCTATTAAAGACTGTATGCACTGGTTAAAAGTTACGCCAGTGCTTTGGATGCTCATTATATTTTCTATGGGTATCAAGTCTGGCTTAATCCACCAGTCCTCCCACGGATTGCCATCCTCAAAGGAGACATCCTCAAATAGCGTTTCATATCCGTTGTCTCTGAGAAGTTCTCTGGTTGCAGACGCAATAGTATGGGCGTGTTTAAAAGATTCGTGTTCGAGAGTCATTGATTTAAATGTTATGCCAGCCTCTAATATTCTTTTCAGGCCGTCGAGACTAAAGGACGTATCATACATATCTATGTCTAGAGAAACATAGTCTACGATTTTTGGTTCAGGAATTAATCTCTCAAGTAATTGTGAGAAACTAGCAGAAGAAGCATCCACCTGATGGAACGGAGTGTTTCTAAACTGACTCCAATCCTCGGTAATCTCCACATTGCCTATGTCAAATGCAAAGCCAGACCACCCAAAGAATGTTTCTAGAACGTGAGTATTGTTGGCCGCCACGGGGGTCGCGCACCCCACATCTAGAAAGGTTCCAGAGTCTTGGTGCTTCGCTAAAACATGGAATACAAACTCATCTTGTTTTTCTAAAGAACTCACCTATTCGATCCTCCAAGGTTGATCGTTTCGGTTTTTAACTAGTTCAAATTTATGCATTACGCATGCATGATTACGCATATCAATGGCGTCTCGACTTCCTACCGGATTTCTTAGTACTAGATCGTGCATGTTTTCCCATCCGTGAATGTAGGGACTGGGGCTAAGGAAAGGTAGGTTTGCAAAGCCTCCCCTTCCCGCTTCAGCTAGCTTGTTCCAAAGTTCCTGAGTGATATTGTATCGCTCATCCTCACCGGGAATGAAAGCAAACCTTCCCCCATGAGAGAGTTCCTCTAGGGGCGCGGCGCGGGGAATTCCGTGGCCGCTTAGGTCGAAGAATAAATCATCCGAGGCGATAAAAAACTTACACATAATACTCTGCTCATTGAATACGATCTCTTGAAATGTATATTTATATGTTATAATAGGAACCGAGATGTCTTTCTTTTGAGCAGCGTAGGGCAATAGTTCGTTTTGTAAAAGCATCTGCGGTATCAGCATGTTGGAGTCAATGAACAATGCTGGATTGTCTGGTTCGTTCTCAATAGTGTTGTTTAAAATATCGTAAAAGTTAGCCTCTTCTTCTACGAAGTAGGTATTGGGCATCGACTGCAACCACTGTGATTTGTCGGCGTCCCATCTTTCATGACGTGACAGACCCCTTGCCTTGAGGAAGTCTGCGATTCGCTTTGTGGCCGCATTGTTTGCTTCTCTATCGACACCCCCAAAGAAGACAGCTTCCCGACCATATTTAGACTCCTTGCGTGTTTTGTGTTCCCTTAACATAGACTGCGGAGACCTTTCAAAGAAAGCTAGTAGCGTGTAGATGGCATACTTTAATTCCTCTGGTCTGCTCGAATCGTGCTTGATAAACAGCCTCATAATAGCATTCCCCTTAGTATGGGGATAGTGTCGTAATCGGCATATGGATTGAATCTATTCTCAGGTGCAATTCTGTTGTTATATTTCTCAGAGTCAAATGGTTTGAGAAACAACTCACCTCCAAAAAAACCACCCCACTTACGCCTATGATATGATGTGTGAGATTCCTCAAGAACGACCTCCTGCAAAAGCTGAGCAGCATAATTAAACTTGCTAGGAGGCGCTAGTCTCGGGTCTGTATTCCACGACTTCATGAGATGTAAGCATTCGGGATGTCGGATGCGATAGATCCAATCGGGCATTACCGTGCCTTTGATCGGCTCCCAGTATTTGTTTTTGTCATTTGGATCGAATCCCCACTCTAAATACGCCCTTCTGTGGTAGTCATGCTCGACTCCTGCCTGTGGATAAAAGTTTATATCTTCACAGCCTATCTTTTCCCATCCCAGTTTTGTATGTATTGTGATTCCCATAGGCTGTATATCGTCAGGAGAATCGCTAGAAACATAAATCGCATATTTAGAATCGAAATACTCAGACGCTTCGTCTACAACATCATCAAAAACATCCTTCTTGGTAAACACTACGTCGGGATGGATGCTGATAACACAGTCGGCGTCGTTGATTTCAAAGCCCGTAGTCTTCGACTCATTCACGTAGCCAATAGGAAAGTTATCTCCTTGTGGTGAAAATATCACACCATATTTCTTACATACATTCATCACCTCCTGCATAAAAGAAAAATCATAACACCTAGACACGTAGACCGTGGTCACAATGTCATTTTTGGTATTCTCTAATATTGACTCTAACCCGAAGTCTAGCCAAGGGAGTTCCTGTTTAGTTGAGATGATTGAGGCTAGTTCTATCTTCATTTTAAAAGTAAAATATATCCTGTCTCTGGAAGACATAGTTCGCAGCATGTCGCCCATATTCCACGAAGCATGTCTTTCCTAGTCCTGTAGCTATTGCGCACGCCAGCGATTCGTTACCCAAAAAGGTGGGCACTGAGTTAATTATACCCGCTAATTCTAGGGAGTCTGAAGTCCTTATAAAATCCATCGAGACGTTGAACTGTCTGCAAAAATCGTGGTATTCCGATTCTAGTCCTACAAAAAGCAGATACTCGGGGGGCACATACCTTAGCATATTAAAGTAGAACGAGTGGTCTCCATGATATCGTGACGTTCTATTGATAACTATCTTTTTGTTTTTAACAAGTGGATTATCGGAGGACGGAGCTTTCAACCAAGGTTGGTATATGTTTTCCCATTTGCCAGACTTGTCATCAGAAGCAATAAACTTTGAAGCGTGGAAAAGAGTCAGGTCTGTCCCGACCACTACCGGAATGTTACTTGGATGTATGCCGTAGTTGTTATCAAATTTTTGGTCAATCCATCTTTCAGCGATACTAATATATTCTTGATGCTGTATAAGTGGCATTAAGAAGTCCACCGATTTCCAGTTGAGTTTCACATCGGCATTCGCACCATCGATAAAGATTGCGTCTACATTCAACAACTTACAAAACAGAAGGGAATATATAATGTCTCCCATGTCTACCGAGATATAAAAAGATTTCATTATGATTTTCTAAAAAATTTTTATTTTGTTTGGGTTAGTGTCCACTTTTATTTAAAAGCCACTTTTGAGAGAAGTGGCAAAACTCAAATATTAACCTAACGACACGGCCTAAAAGACAGTAGTCGTCGAGTAAGTTTCAGGCTGTTGCATAATGCTCGCCTAGTTGCAGATCGCGTGCGATGAACAACATTGCCAACGACCCTTCCAGTTCGGCAGATACCGTTTCTTGTAACGATAACGGTGTTTCTTGCCATAGTTCTTAATGGTCTTTGACACACACCTCGATCACAACCATCATACTGGATCGCAAAATTATCAGATTGAGCAATCGCAGGGGTGATTTCGAGATTAACATCTTGACCATTCGCTTGCTGACAAACAAACAGACTTAAAATAAAGCACAGTGTCAGTCCAACAAATCTATTCATATAAACTCCTTAAATAAAAAAAATTCTGGCGAAACCATTTCACCAGCTTAACTCTTGAGTAAATCTATTACAGCGTTTGCGATTAGTTCCGGCTTAATCGTATTTATCATTTGGGCCGGATCGTCGTATGCATAGCATGGTTTAGTTGTGCTAAAATCTGGCTCCATGACCCTTGCGTCTTCGGGCTTAGAAAAATATGGCCCGCTGCTTTTTGCCCAGTGGGGATATATAGCTACTATCTTCTTTTGAAAGTGAGATGCTAGATGGACTGCTAGACTATCATATCCTAAGTGTAGTTCGCTATTGTTGATAACGTAGGCAAGAGAATTGTAATTTGTTTTTCCTAGCAAGGAGGAATTTATGCAGGAAAGTTTATCCTGCCAAACCTGATCTGTCGCTTCGCCTATTTGTACGATCTCTAAATCTTCAAGCTCGTCGGTAATTAAAGATATAACACGTTGCCAGTAAAGGTATTTGCGGGCGGTTCCCTTGTCATGGTGGGGATGAAATGTTATATATCTGCCCTCGGGGATTTGGATCTCCTCCTCCTGTATCCAGCAGTCACCTATCTTGGCTCCGCTAACTAGCGCATATGTTTCAAGGGCGTGCATGTATATCGAATCCTATTACGTCCACTCCATTGTGATGATAGTTAATGTGCCTCTGTGTTAACGCGGTTGCCATAATTGCCACACTGAACAAGCCTTCCCAGTTTCCAAAGCCCTCCATTAGCATGGCATGTTCCATTACTGGATTGTAATCTATGGTTTTGTGGACATATTTATTACCTTTCAGCATGTCTTTATACTGGGGCTTGCAGGCAAAGTATAGATCAAACTCTGGGTAGTTGCACTCTAGAGAGCCTAGCAGACTGGTAGACAAGAAAACATCCCCTGCGCTCTCTGGAACACAGAAGAGTAGTCTTTTGTTTGGTCTCAAGAGGTCTAGTTTCATCTCTACTAGACGCACGGCCTGCATCGTCTGTTGATTACCGTCCACTGTTCCTGTCCAATATGTTTGTAGTAGAGTATCCTTCTATTTTTTTAAAGAATGCCACTTCTTCACAATATTCCTCGCCAATTACTTTCCTATCTCTGTATTCGTCTCCAACCACAATAGTATGAACCTGATAGCGTTTAATCAGTTCGCATAGCTCTTCGGGGGAGTCAAAAACGAAGACATCCTTAATATTTTTATTTGCGAGCAGAACTTCTCGCCGGTCTAGCTCGTTATTTATTGGACGGCCTTGACCTTTTAACTCTCTAACTCTTCTATCACTGTCTATACCGACAATAAGCTCGCTGCCTAGTGATCTTGCATAATCAAACAGCTTGACATGGCCAGCATGAAGTATATCGTAACAACCATTTGTCCAAATTCTCCTATTTCCAAAAAAAATTTTTATTTCCTCCGGTGTAGTGTCCACTTTAGGGAACTGTTACTCCGAATTTTTTAACCACTTCGGCGGCTTTATAATTGGCATAGTTGATACTATCGCCAATATTTTGTGTCTCTAGATATTGTACCACCAAAGATGCCAAAAAGGTGTCTCCCGCACCGCAAACATCTCTAACTGGCACTTTTTCTGCGGAATATTCTGTGATCTCAATCGAATACGGCACACTCGGCGGTTTTTGATTGAACTCTTTCTTGTAGTGTTTAGCTCCATTTCTTCCGCAGGTTACTACAAGGTTTTTACAGTAGCTCAGTATGTTTTCTAAGTTATCGCAATTTCTATCGAATTCATCCTGATTAATTTTAACAAAATCGATGCCGTCTAAAAATGAACCGAGCCTTTTCTTTGTATCGATAAACTTGGGTGCCTCTGGTCGAGCCTGACTACTGATATATTTGATGTCCTCTTCCGTTATAAAGCCCTTGCAGTAATCTGAAAAAACTATTGCATCATATTCATTAAAAGATAGATCTTTAAAGTTTCCTCTATCGCAAGCGTCTGAGTGATCTTCTCTAAATACAATAGTATTGTATCTTAAGTCTACAAACCTGCGCTTTGTTATAGTTGAGGTATTTGTCACAACCTCTATATCTATAGAGGGTTTTAGAAACTTAAGATTGGCAAGAACATTAGCGGCCATTCCTCCCGTTTGTTTAAACTGCCCGCTGCTCTTGAAGCACATAGCAGCGGCTTCGGGGCACACCCTTTCACAAGTTCCGTATACGTATTCGTCTACGCAGGACTCTCCGACCAACAGTATTTTCATGTTCCTATTGTCTATTCGCTCTGTGGAGATACCAAACAACTACGCTATGCTCCGGTTACGCCCACAACTACTATTTCAAACGAGCATCCAGAGCCGGAGGTGTCGGTCAATGATAGGTATTTATTGGAGGCGGTTGGATTAACGCCTATGTAGTCCACGTAAGACCATGAACTTGCTGGGTTAATTTTAATATTACCAGTTTCTCCATTAAACAAGTTTGTAAATCCGTTTGCTCCCGCTGCACCTACAGTTATATGTGGTATGTCGGCAAGGGGAAAGCCTGTGGGGATTCCTAGTTGACCACTCCCGTTCCATGTATTGGTAATAACTAGCGCCTTAACGCCAGAAGAAAAATTAAGATTAGTTGTGCTTCCAAAAGATGTTTTGGGGAAAGACGTTAGATCATATGTTGTGGTTCCTCCAGCACTCAGGAATCCACTTGCAGTTACGCCCATGTTTACAGCGCCAGTCCCATCTCCGTTTGCAAATGTTATAGTATTTCCTACAACGGTGCTTTCAGTGGCGGTTACGGTAGACGATGTATCCGTGAGGGTGTAGGTTATTGTTATAGATGGCTTTCCAGCAGCGACGACAGCCATATTATTATCCTCTTCTCTGTTTTCTGAGCTTAGGATTAGTGATTCTTACAATCCTATGCGCTCGCCTGTGAATATTTAATTCCTTACAATAATTGTCCTTACCCATATAGATATATTCATACCTGCCCAGTGCAGTGAGTCTAGTAGCCATTATGCCTCGGTCATCTAGCTGACGAACCATATACTTACCTTTGCATCCCACGAAGAGCTTCTCACCCTTCTTTCCCTCTCCGCAATCTCTTCCTAAGACATAGTATGGGCCAGTTCCATTGATAATTCTAAAAGTATCTCCGGGTTTTAGTTCTTCTTTCCAATTTACAATTTCGTGCTTTAGTTTAGACTTTGTAAGTTTAAATTCTGAATTACAATCTATACATACTCTTTGCCTTGCGGCATTAACACACTTACACTTCTTGCAAAGTTTTTGCCCACGTTTAAGTTTCATTGTATTCTTGAGTGTTTCCTTGAAATATGATTTCGTTAGAGGGAAAGCCTACCATAGAAAATTGTACCCCAAAAGGACAGTGAAGCGCGTGGGCTTCTAGTTTTTCTTCTAGAGTACATGCGTCTAGCGGTTCGTATTCTCCATTGTTCCAAAACTTGGTTTCTGTTTGATCAAACGTCATACAGTTGCATGCAAATAAGACATGCACTCCTTCTTCTTCAATTTGCACAACCTGTGCAATAGACCAAGGATATCAGTCAAACGGCTCTTTACCTGCAAGTGGCATGCGTGTTCTTTGAACCCACTCATTAACTTGTACCATGAACAAACACCTTTCGTGCTATTAATAAAGGTTGATGCCAAACTGAAACCCGTGAGAGCCTAAGAATGGATTGCCAAGCCTAAGCCCAAAGTGCGATCCAAATCCACCGCCTTGATTCGGGCCTATATATATGTGTGGCAAAAAGTGATAAGTGCCATTATAATCAGTGCTTGGATATGGCATCCTCTGTATAGAAGGAGTATGTCTTGGTCTGTAGGGACGAGGGTAGTACGGAACAACAGTTCTACGTTCACGCCACTCTGGAGTGACTTCAACAGTAGTTCCTCTAACGATAGTGCTATCTGATTGGACGGCCTTATCTTGAGTAACTGTTTCCTCTGCGATTACATTGCTGGAAAAAAGCCCAAGCATCCCGCCAAAGACGATACAAAAAACAAATAAACTTTTCATTGAATTCTCCTTATGAAAGAATTTCCTTAGCTTGTCCCTCAAGTAAATATCTAGGACGACCACCCTGATCGACTCTTTGTATATCTTTTGGGATATTGAAGTGATTAAATAACGTAGCGGCCACATCAATCGGGCCAAATTTATCTTCAGTTGGGTAGTAGCCTTTATCTGCCCTGCCTATGACTCTACCATGATTGTACTTGCCCCCAGAGAGCAACATGGGCGTGATTGACGGCCAGTGATCCCTCCCAGCATTTTGGTTTAGTCTAGTTCTGCCAAACTCACCAGTAACCACCAGCAAGACATCATCAGACATACCACTTTGATATATGTCTTGGACGAATGCCGCAAGTGCTTTATCGAGAGGTGGAACTTTACCTTCAAGAGCCTTCTTGATATTGCCGTGCATGTCCCAGCCACCATAATGGATCGTAACGAACTTAGTTCCAAATTGAGCTAATCGTCTTGCAAGCAACATTTGATCTCCGATACCACCCTTGCCGTAAAGCTCTCGCATGGATGCGGGTTCTTTGTCCAAATCAAATGCTTCTTTTGCATTGCCAAGAATAACATTATAGGCTTGATTGCCAATATTGCTAAATGACCTCGCCTGCTCGGAAGCAATACGCTCCACTCTATCAAGGGAGCTAAGTAGGTCTTTTCGTTCCGCAAATCTATCAAGGTCAATTCGAGGTGTCAAGTTATCTTTATTCGATGGATCAAACGGCTTATGAGCGCCACCTAGATAGGTTGGCTGTTCGCCTTCGATCTTTCCTTGCTTCACAAAGGCTGGCATTCCGTTTGTCGGATGGTTAGATCCGAATACGGCAGATGTAATAGCACCATGACTAGGGTATTCAGAATTTGCAGTATTTTCTCTTTTAGGATTGTGCTGACCCGTCATCATCCAATGCGTTGCTTGTCTATGCGAAGAGTCGCCATGAGAAAAAGAGTTGACGGAAGTTAAATGGTCACCTTGTTTAATTAGTTGCTCAAATAAACCACCAAAAGCTAAACCGTTTTTATGGGTTGCTACTCCAGCCACAGGTCTATGTGGCTCAGGTACTTCTTCAGTGGGGGCGTGGAATGTCTCAAACTGCGTTGGGCCACCTCCAAGCCATACCCACACAACTGATTTTGAGTTCGGTAAGGACAGGGCTTGTTCGGCCATGACAGCATCAGAAAATGGCACCATTCCAAGTCCAGCGCCAAGACCTCCGACTCTAAGAAAGTCTCTTCTATTAAAATTTATGTCAAGCATGTCGCAACTCCTTTAGTAATGTAAACTCGCGTGCTATATATCTAGTTAGACTATATCCATTCGTTTGATACATCCTCGCTAGTATCTACTTGTCCTGCTCTACGCTTAAGTTTCCTTAGTTTTTTCTTAAACTTGTTTCTTTTTCTGTATAATTCCTCTTCTTCTTTTCTGTTTCCAGCAGCGTCAATGGCTACTTCTATGTCAAAGAGGTTTCCCTCCATGTTGACAATTTGTTTTTGAATACTACTCCTACTCATAAGGCCACACTTTGGCCAACGTATCGTTTACGTTATCTATGGTAACAAGCCAACGTCCATATTTACCAGTTTTACCAGTATTAATCACAATATATCCTTCTGAATCTAAAGAGTCTTGCAAAAGATTTTCTAAAGCGGCTTTTGCTTTTAAGAAGTCCTCGTGCCCCCTTTCAGGGGTATCTACTCCCGTAAGCCTTGCCCTTATATTAATGTTGACATAAAATCCTAAGTCTACGTTTAAATCGACAGTATCTCCGTCAATCACCCTATTGATTTTTGCTCTATACCTATGCACTATATACACCAAACATATTTAAGTTGACATTCTCCCTTTCGGGGTTTTGGTAATCTTGCCGCTTTGCAAGAGCCACGGTTCAATTATACCCTCAATAGTCTCCCTATCGATACCAGTAAGCGATGAAATAGTTTCTACACCTAAAGGTCGAGGGCTATTTTTGAGGGCTTCTAGGTACTTCCTGTCCATCTCAGTGAATCCATCCCTGTCGATCTCCCTGATAGCCATAGCAGCCTCTACATCGCTCTCTGTGAGCATCTCAACGGCATGGGCGATCTGGTAATCACGCAACCATTCAAGGTGCGCATTGACGATTCTAGGCGTTCCTCTGGAAATTTTTGTAACAAAATTACACCCCTCGTCCGAGATCAATAAGTCTAGCTTCTCAATATTTGTATCTACTATCTTCCGTAGCTCTATATGATTATATAGCTTGAGAGTGTGTTTGTGTTTAAATCTATCTATCAACGGTTTAGAAAGTGATCCAAATTCCGTAGTTGCTCCGATTAGGGTAAATCGAGGAACATCTACGCTGATCGTCTCACCCTGCATCTCTTTGGTTGGAACAGACATGTCTACCTTGAAGTCTTCCATAACGGGATATAGGAACTCTTCTACAATATTTGTCATCCTATGTATCTCGTCAATGAATAGGATGCTGTTTGGCTCTACCCTCATAACATAGGGAATTACATTCTTAATAGATCGGAGATTAGCTCCGTTCGCAACTTGGATAGAACATCCCATCTCGTTAGCGATAGCATTAGATAGCGTTGTTTTTCCCGTTCCTGCTGGGCCATAAAAAAGAGTATGGTCTAAGCATGTGTTTCTAGTGTTAGCACTTACAATACTGATATTTAGTGCTTCAATAACGTTTGTTTGGCCAAGTATGCCAGAAAGGTCGTTGGGTCTTAAGTCGTTCATGTTCAGTTCCTAAGATATCTATCCAGTTCTAGTTCTCTTATAGCTTCCTTGCTTAGCTCTATGGGTGGAATCATCCATCCAAGTAATAAGTCAAGCAGTTTAGTTATGATTTTTCCCTTATGCTAGATAGTGTTTTTTTAATAAGCTCAGTTAGTCCGAGGCCGCTGGGGTCAAATGAAGATATAGCCTTGTCAACTTCTGTAGCTGAAAACCCATACGACATAACAACCTTCTTTGTTGATTTTAAGATGTCGTAAGACACATCCACGGTTTTAGTAAGGTCTTTCTTTACATCTTTGGTAGTTTCAACTGCCCAGTCTTGATCGGCACGAACTTTTTTCTTGAGTCTTTTAAAGCCCACGCGAATAGAGATGGGCGCTATGAACAGGGGGATCTTACATTTTTCACAGGAGTGGTATGTAGGAATCTCTGTAGGCAGTATGTCATTCTGGTACACAAATGCCTCTTCGCACTTCGGACATTCAAACATTACATCTGTATTGGTTGCAGCAATTATAGCCTTATCCATCATCACAGTCCCTCCAGCCTTGAATTTCACATATTAATTCCCACTGTTTAGTATCGTGGTTTTTTTCATAGTGCTTTGTGTTGTATGATCTAGGTACTATATCCATAAAGTCAAACATATACTCTTCTTTGCTAAAGAATACTTCAAAGGAATTTGTAACGTATGGGAGTCCTTCTGGCGGCTCACACTCTACTTTGTAATCTTCGGAGTACTTGCTCATTATAAGTCCCATTCACAGATAGCCTGCGATAACGCATCACTAAAGTCAGACTCTTCTTCATACTCATTTAAGAATGAGCATACAAACTCCACCTCTAAGTTACGCTTTTTTGCGACTTCATACCAGTGAACGAAGCCGATCAGGTGTCGAATATCGTCGTTGTCCAATAGGTCAATAGACATTTAATAGTATCACCCCCACTTATCTTCTATTCTTTTACTTATTTTATCCCAGTCATAATAACTTCTAATAAGGTTTCCAATTCTATAGCTAACGTCTGCTAATTCTTTTTCAATAGAGTTGTGCTTGTTTAGCCACGGCTTGTTGTATTGCTGGGATAGTACAGTAGCAAGTTCGTTTAGTTCTTCAATACACTTACGCGCTGCATGTTTCCACTCCTCGTCTGTTGCAAGTTTCGACATTGGAATACCTCTTTTATTCTCTTTATACACCTTAGTTAAATAGGGCTGGTGGGAATCGAACCCACGACACACGCCTTATAAGGACGACGCTCTAACCACTGAGCTACAGCCCCCTGAGTACCCTCGACAGGACTCGAACCTGTAACCTACGGATTAGAAGTCCGTTGCTCTATCCGTTGAGCTACGAGGGCTAACATAAAAGCTAAGCAGACTTGTAAACCAGTTCAATTAAGCCTCTTCTTTTAAAGAACTCTTTAGTAAAAGTTACAGCAAGCGTTTCATTAAAAGGCTTACAGGTGTAAACATCTACTGTGAAAAAGATGGGTTTATGATGTTCCCAAGTATACATATGCACCCCACTAGTAATCCAGTGCATATGACTGCACCATCCATGTTCCGCATGATAGGAACAGTTAGGTGTGGTTAGGGGAATCATGTTTAGTTCGTCTGAAAGTTCCTCAAGATATTCTACCATCAAAGAAGGCTCTGGGTTTTGTTCAATCAGACCTTCCATAATTAGTCTTTGTCTAAAAATATCTTCTGCTAAATTTTTCATTTTAATCTTTCTTGTAAAAATACGGGAGGCGGGACTCGAACCCGCACGCCACTAAATGGCATAGGATTTTAAGTCCCATGTGTCTGCCAATTCCACCACTCCCGCGAAAACACACAAACCTAGAAAGGAAAGGACAATCTAGTTCCACTGATAAGTATTGTCTTCATAATACTCATCTTCATGGTCTTGATCTTCCCATTCCTCACCTTCGTCAGTATAAAGGTTATTCTCCATCTTGCCTTCATAGTCTTTCAAGACCACGTACTCGCAAGTGCGTAACTTCTGGCATTCGCAGTCAAGTGGGACGCTGACTACATTAGTCGGATTAATCTTCACGATAATACATTTGTCTGAGCCTGCGCCATCATGGAAAGACCCGTAGCTTTGAACGTAGTCCAGAGTGCCTGCATGAAGACCAGCAGAACAACCATTGTTGCGGTCGTCGTCAACCCCAAATCGCTTCATCGTTACAGTCTCGCCTACAGAGTTGTTAAACGAACCCTTCCATTTATCCGTATAGCTACTACTAACAGCCTTGTAAGCCAAGAAGTCGCCATCTTCGGTAATGGGTAGATTTTTATGCTCCAAGAAGTCAAACAACTCCTGTCTTGCTGAGTAGCTTGGATTTGCCATGAGCTTAACCAAGAACTCCATTAGAGGCTCGACAGGAAGCCCATCCTTCATAAACATTAAGATTCGTTCTGTAAGCGTATTGTGGACTTCTTCTTCTTGATAGAAGATACATCCACCTTTTACTTCAATGCCCGTGTCAGAGATATAGTCAGACACTTCTTTAGCTTTGTCTACAAGCTCCAAGAGTTCTTCCTCTGTCGCCTCATCAACTAGTCCCTGCTTCACTTTGTCATAAGCACTGTCTTCTTTGACAATAAAGAACTGTTCTCCATTAAGAACGAGTGTGATATTGCCTTCTCCAGAAATCATGTATGGAACCATCTTACTTTTCCTTTTTTAAAAATAAACTGTGTGTTTGTCTTACTTAGCCCAAGTAGTAATCAATAGCATTTACATTAGAGATAATCATGTCTGCTTTTTCAGCAGTAATATACTCTACGTAAACGTTCTTCAAGTGTTCTACTACTAGGGGGTATCTTTCTTCAAACGATTTACAAATTTCCCCCACATTTTGCTCATCTTTAACCTCGTCAAGATTAAGGTCATATCTGCACATACGAGCAAGTTCTTTATATGCTCCCATGTTAGTTTCAACGTCTACGATCTGTACGATCTTAGACAGTTGAGAAAAGATCGAATCCGAGTCAAGAAGAGGAATTGTTTTCAGTGAAAAGACCTTTGAAAGTTCTCTAGCAAAGTTAATATCAGAAGCCTTGTCTGCCTTAGACACAGCGGTTCTAAATTCATCGTCGCACACTTCCTCAACCTTTTTGTTTAACCATTCATCTAGCGGTATCCAATTAGACGCTTTGCTTACCTTGCTCTTTTGACCCTTTTTTACTCCATAAATATCAGGTATGTCAACACCGGCTTTATTAAGAGCGCTGATAAGACCTCTTAGATGGTATGTATTTCCTTTGGAGGATACGTCATAGTTGAACCACTCAACCCATACCTTTTCTTCTGTAGTTTCTTCATTGAGGTCTACTTCTACACCTTGTTCCCAGTATCTAGCCTCATACTTTCTTCCATAAGTGGTATAGTTTCCATCTGGATCATATTGCAAAACAGTAGTCGTGGTTTTTCTAGTGACTCCAGCATGAGACCTAGCGGTGGTTCTAGGAGGATCTTCTAGTTCACTTGCTCTGTATACAATACTCTCTTCATCAAGAAAATGTAGCGCCGCCTTGATTTCATCTGGTTCATTATAAACTAGATAGATGTTTTTATCTATATTATTGCATAGATGCCTGCATCGAGTGTCAAATTTCCTGTCAATATCTTTAATTACAACAACGGTATGTTTATCCATAGGAACCATATTAGACGGTTCGTTTGAACGCTTAATTCTACTTCCATCTTGGTAGTATTTTTTATCTACATCTAGAGTTCCAGTCGTAGGTAGTTCTTGACCTCTCCAAGTGTTCAGGTCTAGGCTTTGTGTAATGTTATACCCAAAACTACCGTATAGCTCTCTTGCTCTAATTCTAGCATCCCATGCACTTTCGCATTCGTCAATTTCCTGATTGACTTTCTCATTTAATTCTTCTTTGATTTGCCCCAGCTTTGACTTCAAGAACTCAACTGTCTTGTCGCTAAATTCCAAAGACTCTCTGGATGGAGTCATGTTCACAGAACCAATAGGGACTTTAACTACAACCCCTGCACTTAGAAGTCCTCCTAGTGCGTTATTGTAACCTAATTCAAGATCATATGTTGATAGGGGATATGCTATATTGCCACAAACAACATAAGAGTCTGCGTTCATGTTTTCTTTAAAGAAATACCAATCATCACCCTCAAGAACCCTTGTGAGGGTTTTAGTTTCAAAAGAACTTACGCCAGCAACGCATGGTTTTGTTTCAAAGAAAGAAAAGACATGTGATGCTTTTTCTGAAAATTTAGAGAAGTCATCTGGCTTTACAGCAAAAGAAATCTCAACTCCATCTTCCTCGTCGGTACTGCACTCCGAAAACTCATTAAGTTCTGGGATGCCGTTCTCATTATACCCTAGAGTATACAGGTTTGCCCTACCATTAATATAGGTCTTAATATTAAAAGAGTCGGTGTAAGCAAGTGGGGTCTTAGAACCGATGCCAAAGAAGCCCGTTTCGCTATTAGTATCGGTCTTGTCAGACTTCATATAATGAATGTAAACATTATAGATAGTGTCACGAGCCATACTAACCCCATAATCCCTGACACGGAAATGAGGGTCTAGCGAATTGGGCAACTTCACATCGAAAGGACGATCTTCGATACCTGCTCTAATGTGAGAGTCTGCTGCGTTCGCGCTAATCTCTTGCAGAATAGCCTTGATGGGATCTGAGTATTGCCTAGCGAGCATCTCAAATGCTTTGGCATTAACAACCAATCCACACTCAGTGGATTTTTGTACTCCAGATCGAACTACAGTCTTGGTTTCTTGTATTGATTTCATGCTTAGATTTCCTTGATATGCTAAAGGCTTTCGTCGTGTGTGTTTCCCCCATTATACATCCTTATCGGCAGAAGTCAATCCCCCTCTTCATCTTTTTCTGGATTTTTCCGTTTTTTCTTTTCTAACTTATCCATTATTTCCAAGAGGGCATGCAATACTTCGTCAGACTTAAATACGATATCGTCATCATGCTTATCGTACCCTTGTTCTGAAACTTTGTAGTATCCGTTTACTGGTATCCCCTTGAACCTGTGCTTGATAGAACGAAAACACGCTTGGAGTGCGCTATCAGCTTCGATTATAGTTCTTTCTACTCCATCAGAAACATAAAATTTAGGCATTGTTCGTACCTTTTGCTGCTTTTGTAAGGATTCTTTTTGCTCCGTATATATTATCATACACATATTTTTCGGTAGCACCTAAAGAACTTGCTATTTCCTTCGGGCCAATTTTTTTAGCATTTATACCAGCCCACAAGCAGAATATCTTTTTTTGTTCTCCTTTTAGATTCTCATTAATCAATCCTATCAGGTCTCCCATACATGGCTTTTGTACGACTTCTTCTTCTTCTAACCACGCAAGGTTCTGCTTTTTCATTTCCCTTGTAGAAAAGGAGCTTCTTGAAGAGTTTCTAGGAGATATAGATAGTAGTTTTTTAATTCGCTTAGGAGTTAGTCCTGTCTTTTCTGAGATGTAATCGACATCAACAGAGTTTACATTCTTAATCTTTCTAAGTTCTTCTGCTGCGCGTCGAGACAAGCTGAAAGCGTGCTTGATGGTATATCTAGCGTCTGTAATCATGTCGATCAGGGCATTTCTTACATACCAAGTAGCGACAGTGGTAATACTACCTTTGTTTATATCCCATCTATCTACGGCTTTCATAAGGGCTATGTTTCCCTCTTGGATCATATCTTCTAGGTCAATATGTTTATTGTTATATCTAAACTTTTTAGCGATATCAATCACTAAAGGTAGGCAGCTTTCAATAACGGTATCTCTCGCCCTCATATCGTCGGCTTTTATTTTCTCATAAAGAATAGCCTGCTCTTGTCGAGTAAGTTGCTTGTGCCGCCTTGTTAAGTCTTTTTGGTATATATCGTTCATAGTGTTTCCTATTTGTTAGCGGTTAGGATAAAGGAGTCCATGTATCCTTGATCTTCAGTATCTATACGATTAATGTCTGTAGCATTGTGCCATAACGCTTGGTCGTCCAAGAAGGCTCCAGTACCATCGTTAATTGGCAAGCATACAAACGGAGTATCATTCTTTCCGTTTGCCACGAGCAGTTCACCTCCAGATATATTGTGTCTCTCGATGCCAAACATGGCAATGCAATTGTATCCATCTTGATGAAACCCCTCTGGGGAAACCGGAGTGTCCTCCTCTAAGGTTATAACACGCATTTGGTGAATGTCAACCTCTGTGCCTACAGAAAGTTGGTTTAATGACCTGAATAAGTAAACAATCTCTCTAAGTCCGTAGCTATCGAGCGTATCAGGTTCTAAGTTTTCAAATTTTCTTTCTACGTCTCCTTGAAATGTATTATAGTCAGAGCTTTGTGTAAACTCTGCCACTTCTAGTTCTTGAAATTTTTGTGGTTCGGCCAGTAGTTTAATCTTAGAATATCTCCTTAGTCTATACTTCCCATCTCTATGATTTGTTTCAGGAAGGTTCTTAAAAGATTTCTTTACGCTAGTAACTGCCCTGTTGCTTAGTTGGTCTATTCTTAGAAGGTATCCCATTAATTTTCTCCATAAACTTTTTGGAAGTCGAAAAATCGCCACCTATTGTAGTGTTCAGTATCGTATCCACTATTAACTTTATCAAGATAGTCAATCAACTCATCCCAGCTAGAAAACATATGCTGATGTGGCATAACGCCAAACATCCAGTTTGGAACGTTATCTTTTCCTTGCTCACAAACAACCAAGAGTGGTTTCTTTTGCTGTACAGCTACAAATGCCTCATGGTATGATCCACATAGGTGTGTGTCAATATCCATATACATTATAACAAAATGTGCAATATCAACCATCCTTAAGTCTATTGCCGCAATATCCCTCATTGAGTTTTTTACTGAGTCAAAATCACCACTAGACTTGCACTTGTACATTTCCTCCCTAAAGTTAGGGCTTTCATCTCCAAAGTCTGTTGGTTTATCTGAAGGGTCTAACACTCCAATGCCAATGTTCTTTAGAAGCGGAGTGATGTTCCTTCTCCACTGAACGCCCCCATCAGCAACTCTATCCATTCCTCCACATAGATAGCATATAGTATTTTTTAACTTATTCATTTTTTTTCTTTTTGATGTCATACAATGCGTCGAAGTAAATTCTGTAGTCGTTTTTCTTTACTATTCTTCCAATCTCCGCAGTTGGATTTTTGTCTAGGATTATTTTCTTTACATGGTCAAAGTCCTTAGCTTCTATAAGAGTTGGTTTTTTACCATCAATCTCCACCATATATTTCGTCGTCCCAGTATTCAGGTGATTCATATATCTCATAATATTCTACTTCTTCTTGCTCTTGTTCTTCTAGTGCATAACTGCAAACGTATGCAGAAAGTGCTAGAGTGATAATATCTAACATTAGCCTTCTCCTCCTATATCTAGTCTGAATGAACTGTCTGGATTGTGATGATCTGCAAGATCATGATCTGTTTTGTTATCTTCTGGTTCCTTGTCTTCTTTTGGTTTGTTGTCCATGTCTACTCCCTTTGTTTGCTATACCTGCGCGGATCAGCTAATCCGTTATCAATTCTGTTTTTATATGTTGTATAAAAGCCTTTGTCGTCCTTACAAACAACCATGCCCTCTGGAGCGTTCTCGCTCCTCTCCTCGTCAACCATATCCGCATGACTCCCAAAAAGACTCTTAGTGGTAACGGCAACTCCCGTTTCATGTTTGTCGGTTCTGGCTCGGTACTTTGCCATTACTTATTGCTCCTCATTAAAGGTGTCAAAACATCCGATAGCTTCAACATATTCATCTGATGAAAAAATATGATTAATTCTTGCATTAAGCGAATCTATAACCTTTCCTATTTCATGTTTCAAGCAATCGTCGCCATGCTCATACTCACTTCCTTCAACCTGAAAGGCCAAATCAAAAGCGTGATTGTATGTTTTAATTTCTGGATTAAAAAGTTTAAGTTGTGGTTTGCTCATCGTTAATCTTTAACCTCCGTAATTAAATTAATATTGCCTTCTTCGTCTGCACCAAAGGTTTTCTGTACATAATCCAGAGCTTCCTTTTTGGTATCTGTTTCGTGGTATGTAATCCACGCTCCTTCACTGTCATACGGATTAGGAACATCTATAATGTATTTCGGCACTACTTACCTCCCTTTACAATAACTTTTAAATTTACTTTCTTTACAAGTTGGTTAACTTCTTCTTTAGTTATGTATTGGCCGATATCATACATAACAGTATTAGTTAGCTTTGCTACTTTATACCGGCCAGTGGCTCGAAGTTGATCGAGTTCGACGACCCTAGTCATCCGAGTCATTTTTAATGTCCTTCTTGTTTCTTTTAAATAATTCTTTGTAGCAACATACTATTGGAGCAGCACAAGCACCGGCTATTGCTAAGACTTGTGTTAAACTAAATAAACATTGTACACATCCTAATATTTCCATAGTAATATCTATTCCTCGATTCCATCATCAATTAGTCTTGGTAAGTGGTTTGGATAAGAAAGGAAATAAGAATCAATAGGCTCTAGATCCTCCTGCATTTTTTCTGAGTAGGTGGAGCCGTCTTGATCTCTCACCGACAAGAACGGTTCCGCTTGTTCCAGTTCAGCTATTAGTTCCAAAGCCTCTGAGCGGCTATATACATTGTTTTCTACAGTTAGTTCAATAGTCTCATCAACTAAGTCTACTAATACAAACCTACCTTTATGTAGTGTAGTTATTTCACTCATCTTAAACTCCTTCCAATACAGGGTGTTCAATTAAGCATGGCTTTTTTCTGTCTCTACCTTGCCGTCCATTATCACCCTCGCCGTTTACCCATGTTACTTCCTCACCTCTTACAACATCAAACCATTCAGTATATACAGGATTGTCTGACTGCCTACACCCGCCGTCACACCAATCAGATATGTCAACAGTCTGACCGTAAAAGTCAACTGGTACAATGTTTACAATGAACTGCTTTCCTAATCTCTTAGTCTGTCCATCTAGGGTTGTAACAACTTCGTAGTTTGGGTCGCTACCATAAATATCAGTAACATACTCATACCAACTACTACCACCCATTCCACCACCACAAGACATTTTAATCCTGTAGCCTTCCTTCTGGTGTTTATCCAATCTATTTGTTGGATGTAAATTATGTCCTATTATCATCTTGAATCTCCCATCAAACGCTTAACAATAAAATCTGCCATTTCAATGTTCTGACAACTACAAATAAACTTAGGTTGACTTGTACCTTCTAAAAAAACATCTGTACCTTGTCTATAATAGATTTTAGACTTACCTTTGTTACTCACCTTCAATATCCTCAATCAAAAAGGGAAATGCTTGTTCTAGTTCTTCTGCGCTATTCCCTGCCGCCTCTGCCAACCCATCTAAATCTATATTGTGGTCATTAGGTGCGTTACTTGCGGCAAGGCAGTCGAGCCATGCGTGAGTAACAGCATCGACCTGTTCACTTGTTAAGTTGCTCATCTCTTCCTCCAGTGCTTTCTTAAATTGAGGATCGCGATTTGATCGTTCTTCTACTGTTTCCTTAAAAGGTTTACTCATGATTTATATATCCTCTTCAACTGGGAGTCCGAGTGCTTCAATTAGTTGGTCATATTTCTGTGCTTTCTTTTCATAGCTTTGCAGAACTTTAATAACCTCATCGTCTGGGTATTCATTTTCCCAAGCATCTGCGCCAAAAGCTACTTCCCAGATTTCTCCTGCCGCAGTCCTGTCGAGTACAACCTCGTGCTTGCTTAAGTGTACTGTTCTATCGTCCATTTTAATCCTCTTAAATTGTTAAAGTCCTGCTTCCCAAGTTTCTTCATTCGCTTCTTTGTTTAACATATACCATTGAGCTTCGTTTCCAATAGCCTGCCAGTTAATGCCGAACTCTGCGTCAAAATTCTTATGAATCAACGCTAAGATTTCCTCAGCTTCTTCCATTGTCATGTCTGGATATTCTTCCGAACAGTGTTCCAGTACATCCATCGTAGTCCATACGACAGCAATCTTGCCTCTCCAGTATGCTTCTAACTCAGCAAGGACGATGTTTCTAATACTAGCTTGCAAGGTAGAGCTTCTGATGTTTTTGGACTCATCAACAAGCCTTTCCGCAATTCGATTAGACTGATCTTCCAGACTTGACCTGTACATATACTGTTCCTGTATGCTATAATGATTATGTGGGGGGAAAACTCTTACCCTGATTATACCTATCGGCAGGCAAATGTCAACCCCTTTAATCAAAATTTGGTGTATTTCTTTTTAGACCACTTTTTAGGGGAAAAAATATGGCAAATGATATTATTGCTAAATGTATAACTGGTAATGTAATAGATAATGGTGGTATCGTTATCTCTGCTCCTCGCGCTGCCAGTCAGTTAGCCTCGCAGTACCAGATAGACACATACTCGTCTCAACTACCAGCAACAGGAACGGTATATAACAAATACGATGCTAGATTTACCGGCGTTGCTCCTTGTCAGGGATGTGGTGAAGATGCAGTGGTAGAAGCTGTAGAGAATGGTGTGTTTGGAGTTATCTTTGTATAAAAGCTCCTTTTAAGGCTTTGCCTACTATACATTCAATTAGCCTACAGAACCTTCCATTTGCATCTCGATTAGTCGATTCATCTCTACACTGTATTCCATTGGTAAGACCTTTGTAAGCGGCTCAATGAATCCGCTAACGATTAAGGTTGATGCTTCCGCTTCGGACAGCCCTCTTGCCATAAGATAAAATAGCTGATCTTCTGCTATTCTACTTACAGATGCTTCATGTTCTATCTTTACGTCTTGCTCTTCAACTTCAATATATGGATATGTGTCTGATTTACTTTCAGCATCAAGGATTAGGGCATCGCAAACCACACTAGATTTACAGTCAGTTGCGCCATTGACAACCTTGCATAAGCCCCTGTAAGATGAACGACCACCATTTTTAGATATAGATTTTGACACTATCCTGCTTGATGTATTAGGTGCGCAATGAATAACTTTTGCGCCAGCATCCTGATGTTGTCCTTCTGCTGCGAAAGCTATACTTAAGACTTCTCCTCTTGCTCTTGGTTCCATCAAGTAGATAGCGGGGTATTTCATAGTTAATTTAGATCCTAAGTTACCATCAATCCACTCCATAAGGCTGTTCTCGTATGCCATTGCTCTTTTGGTTACGAGATTGTATACGTTATTAGACCAGTTTTGTATTGTTGTATATCTACATCGAGCGTCTTTTTTAACAACTATTTCTACCACAGCAGAGTGTAGTGAGTCGCTCGTCCAGATAGGCGCTGTACACCCCTCTACATAATGAATGTTTGACCCTTCATCACAGATGATAAGGGTTCTCTCAAACTGACCCATGTTTTCTGAGTTGATTCGGAAGTATGCCTGAAGAGGAAATTCAATATTAACACCTTTAGGAACATATATAAAACTACCTCCAGACCACACTGCGGTATTTAATGCCGCAAATTTATTATCGCCAGCAGGTATTATTGTTGCAAAGTATTCTTTTACTAACTCTGGATGCTGCTTTAAAGCCTCGTCGGTGCTAAGAAAAATAACTCCTTGTTCTGCAAGGTCATCTTCTAGGCTACCATAAATAACTTCTGATTCATATTGAGCCTTAACACCAGCTAAGTATTTCTTTTCTGCTTCTGGTATTCCTAATTTATCATATGTATTTCTAATTTCTTCTGGGACATCATCCCAGTCGCTCTCTTGTTTATCTTGCGGTCTAACATAATAGATAATATCATTAAAATCTATACCACTCATGTCGCCACCCCATGTTGGCATAGGTTTGCTGTTAAATATCTCAAGAGCATTAAGCCTTATATCTGTCATCCATTGTGGTTCATCTTTGATCTCAGATATTCTTCTTACGGTTTCGGCATTTAGCCCCTTGTTGAATTTTTCTACATTAACATGGTCATCGTGAAAACCATACTTGTAATCTTCTTTAAGCTCTCTGGCTTCTTCTTTGTCGGAGCTAGTTGGCACGTTTTCTAGTAGTTCTTCTGCCATAAACTTTGCCTTCTTCATAATTTAACACTTTAAGTAGTATAAACGTTATAGTTAATTCTATAGACCAAGCCATTAGGCCAGCCATAACTGGGTTACTCATTATCTTTAAAGACACCTATGCAGGGCGTTAATTGATTAGTTAGTTAATTGTAATGGTTTTAGGCTGTTTCTCTGGAGGTAAAACTTCCTCAAGTTCAACAGTCAACATACCATCTTTCATTGTTGCGGAGTTAACCTCAACATATTCCCCAAGTTTGAAACTTCTTTCAAAACTTCGAGAAGCAATACCTCGATGAACATGAGTGCTATCTTCTTCGGTATCTTCGGTAGCTTTGCCAGTAATAGAAAGCACGCCATCTTCAACAACAACATCAATAGTGTTTTTACTGTATCCGGCTAACGCCATCTCAACAAAGGTTTTATTATCCTTACGCACAATATTGTAAGGAGGAAAATTTGAATTAACCTGTTTAAAGGTGCTGAGTTGATTAAACAGAGCATCTAAGCCAATGGTGTGGCTAAAAAACTCATTAAAGAGCTTATCATGCAGTGTTTGCTCTCCTCTTTGCGAAAATTTAGGTTTATTAATTAGATTTGCCATAATATTTCTCCTATAATAGCAAGAAAGTTAGTTTATGCTACCCATAAGGCGTAGCGTATTAAGCCCTGCATAGGCACTTAAAAGTCAAAGAAAGCAATACATTGGTCGCCTTCTTCTGTAAATCTCATACGAGATGCTTTATCCATATATCTTACAAGTTCTTCTGATGTAAGATCGCTTACAGTATCGTCTGTAGCACATCTATTCTCGAATCCCTTAACCTTTAACATCCCAGCATAAGGGTGACATGCGGATGCTTTTCTTTTCCCCGACTCTGTATCAACAAACACAGTAACTTCATTGTTAAATTGTAGCTGAAACATATCTTAGTCCTCTAAAGTTCAGATTGTAAAGTGGAGGCGGCGGGAGTCGAACCCGCGTCCTGTCTAGCTTCCATAGTAGCTTCTACATTGTTAGTTTATTGTATTCGCACGATAAACAAAGCTATCAGATTTATCTGAGTCAGGAGAGTTATCACCGTCATCCTTATTTTATTCAAGTAAGGAAACTCTATCCGAGTTATCGGAGTCAATACAATTGGGTAATAAGGCTTGTATAACCTCAGACTGCGTTAAGCAGCCAACGCAAATTGCTTTTCGGCAATTAAAGTTTTAATCGGCTTTTATACTGGCCTACCGATCAACCAGTCAATGCAACTAGTATTTTGACTATCAGTCGATACCTTTTCGCCCCCTTTGTATTACCACATCTTGCATGACCAATATCTAGCTTTCCATTTCGGGCCAGAATTGTCACATTTATGTCTAGCTCTGAAGCTCTTACGTCTAGCTGGATTATCTCTTTTAATTTCCATATTAGGATCTCCAAACCGAACGATCACGACCTTCCCTGATTGATTTTTTGTATAGACGGCAAACTTCTTAGATTCTTTTGGCGTTCTGAATGGCTTGTTAAGGGTTACCTTCCTACCTTGATATTCAGCGGCTTTCCCTTTATAAACCAACACTGATCCATCTTTACGATATATTCCCTTCCGCTTATACATGAAGACTTCGCCCGTCTTAGGGTTTTCATATCTAAAGTTGTTTTGCGCCCGCTTGTATGCGTCTGGATCAGGATAGTCCTTATCTCCCTTTTTAGCTGGACGATACTTCTTACCTTCTCGTTCCTTCTTTTTTCGTATGTTGTCCCATAAGCCCTGACGACTTTCAGATATATCGTATTCTTCTTCGTCATCGCCAAAATCAACGTAATCGCTATCTTCAGGAACAACAAAATTATCTTCAGTTATCTCTTCATAGCCAGACTCTATAAACTTATCTTCTAGATATTCAGACAACGCATCGTAATGTTCTCTTTTCACTTTAATGCTCCATTATGTGCTATTGCATATCCTTTTAGCAGAAATACAAGTTGTGAATTATTTAAAGGTTCCTCAAACTTAAACAATAAGTCTCCTTTTTCATTAAATACACTAACTACCTTATCATATCCATTATTTCCTATGTAACAAATATAGCAATTACCATATATATCATATGTTTTCTTCTTAACGTCCATCATATGCCTCTAGTGAGTAAGCCAGTATTGCAATCCACAGGAACATCTCGGTAACTATGTCTGGTTGAAAGCCTCTTACCGCAGCACAAACAAGAGCAATGCAACTCGCAGCATACGCAGCCAATCTTAAGCTATATCTATTAGTCATTGTAGGATCTCACTGCGTTTAGTTTGCCGTAGCTATCAAATGTAATAACCCACACCTTATTGTAGGTTCCAGTATTGTCTGTTATTGAACATTCTAAAAAAACAGTCTTGTCTTTATAGGCCGTAGTAAGAATGCGCATACGACCGTCCTTCGGAATAAAACCCGCTACTACTTTTTTAGCTTCTTCTAGCCATACCATATTAACTCCACCATTCTGGAACCCCTGTTTTCCAATCAGCAAGATGACGCTTATCAGACCTGTAATATTTCCTGTACGATACTACTGGACAGGTTTCTTTGTACTCATCAGGCATCGCTAGTTTGAGTGGGGTAATTCCCAATTTAGGAAGGTCAGGTGCGTTAGATAAACAGTCCTCAATTACGTCTTGGCACTTATGCCTACGATTGTATCTTTTACTATATTCCTTACAAAGTTCAATACCCAAGTCACATAACCATAAGTAATTATCAATAGATTCCCTAGCCCAGATAGCAGAGGGATGGTTCTTATGAGTTGCACGATAAGGGGCAGATGTATCACCAGATTCAACTCTAGTAGTACATAATAGTTGCGCATATTCCAAGCACATTTTTACGCAATGTCGGTCGTTGTGGTACTGTGCAGCGCGCTTAGTGTTTTTGTCTAGCATAAATATGTTCATTTTGTTGTAATTTCATTCCAATTAGAGTTTAATTAAGTAAATGGTTGTTTTCGGTGGGTTTCAAATCACCACGGCCAGTTGTCCCAGCCAGCAGGGGGATTATTGTTTGTTTTCTTATCTACTTCATCTTTCTTTTCAATAGCATCACAGAAAGCCTCACATATATAGAATAAAAACATAGACCAGAACGTAAGAAG
>Ga0208919_1000154_pt1 | contig 50048 bp, 85 predicted proteins | sample 4_EtaG_FD_184076 | JGI IMG/M metagenome (GOLD analysis project Ga0208919, IMG submission 184076) | Marine viral communities from the Subarctic Pacific Ocean - 4_ETSP_OMZ_AT15127 metaG (SPAdes) (version 3) | ecosystem: Environmental > Aquatic > Marine > Oceanic | place: Pacific Ocean | collected... | reverse complement strand
ATATGAAAATACTTATAATTATAATAGTGATGGAGCTATTGAGTCAATAAAAGAAGTAGCAAGAATAAATAGATGGAGTGATAATTATGATGTTCAAAACTATGTTAGATAGAATTAAAAAGTTTTATAAAAAATTTAAAAAAAGATTATTTGGTAAACTTTGTGAGTGTAATGACTAATGAAATATATTTTAATACTATTATTATTTTTTATTACCACTATAAGTTTTAGTAATCCAAATGTTCAACAATTTACTTTATCAACAAAATATACTTGTGCTTCTCATGATTATCTTACAAATGATTTAATTACAAGACATAAAAAAGAAAGACTAGCATGGGGTGTTAGTACACAAAATGAATTAATAGAAATATTTACAACTGATAATAAAGATAGTTGGACTATTATCTTTACAAATACAAATGGTTTGTCCTGTGGTTTAGTTGGTGGAGAACAAGGACTTATATTTAAATAGGAGAATAATATGGCATCAACATTTACAAGTAGAATAAGATTAAACAAACAGGGTGATGGAGATAATCCTAACTCATGGGGTGTTGTATTAAATGATGGTGTTATTAGTTTAGTAGATGATGCTATTGCAGCATACACAACTATATCAATAGGTTCAGCAGCAACTGTTACATTATCTGCAGTAAATGGTGCAGGTGATACAGCAAGGTCTGCCTTTCTTGAAGTTAAAGGTTCTGTGGGTGGTACTAATACTACTATTACATTAGAGATACCTTCTAACTCAAAAAGTTATGTAATTAATAATAAAGTATCTGCTAACACTACAGCTAGTGATATTGTTAAAATTAAAACTGCAGGTGGCCAAGGATATGATATACCTTTTGGTTCTATAGGTTTAGTTATCTGTGATGGCACAAGTGTATTTGCTACGAACACAAGAGGACAAGGTTTTGGTACAGCAGCTTCTGCAGATATAGGAACAGGTACTACAGATGTGCCAGATGTATCTATAGCTGATGCAAGATATGTAAGAAGTTCTGTTACAGCAAATACAACAGTAAGAGGTGACTTTGTTGTAGAGGCAGGTTCTCTAAAAGTAGCTACATCTGCTAGAGCATATAACGTGCCTACAACATTAACAGATGCTACAAGTATTGCAGTTGACTTTGCACTAGGAAATAATTTTGTAGTAACATTAGCTGGTAATAGAACACTAGCAGCACCTTCAAATGCAGTAGCAGGGCAATCAGGACAAATACACATTATACAAGATAGCACAGGTTCTAGAACATTAGCATATAATTCTGCCTATCAATTTGTATCTGGTACAGCACCTACATTAAGTACCGGTGCAAGTGATGTAGATATATTATTATTTACTACAAGAAGTGCAACTACTATAGACGCAGCTTTATTAAAAAACTTTGACTAGGAGTATCAATGTCTAATCCTGACGCAAAACTATTAAAATTAGAATTTGCTCCTGGTTTTCATAGAGAGTCAACTCAATATGCTGAAGAAGGTAAATGGTATGATGGAGACAGAGTACGATTTAGAGCAGGAAAACCAGAAGTAATACGTGGTTATGAAACCAGAGTTAGTGATACCTTTGATGGTAATGCTAGAGATTTAATTACTTTTGCTGATAATAGAAGATTAAAAAGAGCAGTCTTTGGTACAGAGAAAAAACTCTTTGAACATGATGGTGATAGAATTGTAGATATTACACCAGTATCTGTATCAGTAACAGTATCTAGTGCCTTTACAGTGGCATTAAGTGCAAACACAGTTACAGTATCTGCAACAGCACATGGAAGAGCAACAGGTGATTTTGTATTCTTTACCAGTGTAAGTGAAGTAGGTGGTAATATTGATTTAGCTAATTCAGTATTTCCAGTAAGTGTTATAAATGCAAATACATTTGCTATTGATGTAGTAACTACAGCAAGTGTTGCACAAACTTCAGAAGGGCAAGGAACTTGTCACTTTTTATTAGCAACTGGAGCTGCTGAAGCTGTAGCAGGTTTAGGGTATGGTGCAGGCTCTTTTACAGCCGGTGTGTGTGCTGCAGGTGGTAGAGGTTGGAATCAACCAACATCAACAGGTGCTAGTGATTTTATAAGTGAGATTACACAGTGGAGTTTAGATAACTTTGGTGAAGATGTTATAGCAGTAAGAAGAAGTGGTACCATTTATAGATTTGATACTGATGCTTCTGCAACACCTGAAAGAGCAACAAAAGTATCTGGTGCTACAAACTCAACACCAACAACTGTAACATCTATTATTGTATCACCAAATGATAGACATTTAATATGTTTAGGTAGTAATCAGTTTAATACTACATCATCACCAAATGGAACATTTGACCCTATGACTGTTCGTTGGTCTAATCAAGAGGACATAACAAACTGGGTGCCAAGTACAAGTTCTACATCCGGTGAAACAGTATTAACAGATGGTACAAAAATAGTAGGTGGAGTAAGAAGTAGAAATGCTATTAATATATGGACAGATAATTCATTATGGTTAATGCAGTTTACAGGGCCACCATTTACTTTTAGTTTTAGACAAGCTGGTAGTAACTGTGGAATGATAGGAGCACATGCTGGTGTTGATTATAATGGTGTATCTTATTGGATGGGTGATGAAAACTTTTATGCCTATGATGGTCAAGTAAAAACACTGCCTTGTACTGTAAGAAGATTTATCTTTGATGATTTAAATTATGATGTAAAAGATAAAGTGTTTGCTGGTATTAATTCTGAGTTCAAAGAAATAATTTGGTTATATCCAGGAAGCGGTTCAGACGAATGTAATAAGTATGTAGTGCATTCACCAGAAGAAAATTACTGGGTTTATGGCACAGGATTATTTACAACCTTTGCAGATAGAACAGTATTTGGAAATACAATAACAACAGGCACAACTGCTGGTGGTAGTAATTTATATAACAATGAACCAGTGTCTGTATTTACTGCAAACAATGAAGCACAAACTTCTTTTATAGAGTCTGCTGATTTTGATTTAGATGAAGGTAACGAATTAATATTTATGGATAAGATTGTACCAGACTATGATATTAATACAGGTAACGTAAAGTTTAGTGTAAAGACAAAACGATATCCTGAAAGCCAAGAGGTAACTGAAAAAGGCCCATTTACGATATCGAATACTACAGAAAAGATAAGTATGCGAGCACGAGGAAGGCAAGCACGAATCAGGGTATCTTGTGATTCTACAGGAACTAGCTGGAGATGGGGTTCACTTAGAATGGCATTACAAAAAGATGGTGGGAGATAATGGCAAGATATCCTGAATTATCTAACTTAATAAATATACCCACAAAAGAATTACGTGATATGTATAATGAAATACAAAGATGGGGTGCTACATTATTAAATGAATTAGATTCAAGAGATGCACTTGTAGATAATAGACCATCAACAACAATACGAGTAGAAGTAACATCTGGTAATGTTATAAACCCACAGAAAGGTGATGTAGTATATTCAACAAGTGCTGGTAAATATAAAGGTTTTGTTAGCACTGCAGCTTCAACAACATTTAAGGCATTTTTTTAATGAAAGATTATTTTAAATTAATAAACTCTAGTAACTACATACAAAATATTAATCAAGGTAAGACAGGATTAATAAGAGGCATATATAGTCAGAAACAAAAGATAGAACCTTTACGAGATGTAAGTAATAGATTTTATGCAGATGAAACAAAAGCACAATCAAACTATATGGACAAAAGGAAAATAAAATGACAATGGGACTACAAGACTTAATGATGTTTAGAGATAATTTACAACAGCCAACACCTACAGGCATGGATAACCTGAGAAACTTACAAGCACTTACTATGCAAGGAATGGCAGCAGAAGATTATATGAATGAACAACAACCTATGATGATGAATACAGGTCTTATGTCCCTACCTGTAGCACAAGCTGGGTTTGGTGGTTTTGTAAAAAGTATTGCTAAAGGTGTAACAGGTGCTGTTAAAGGTGTAGCTAAAGGTGTTAGTGGTCTTGCTAAAGGTGTAGTAAAAGGTGTAAAAAATATTGCTGGTTCACCCATAGGTCAATTTGCAATACCATTAGCAGCTATGTATTTAGGTCCAGCAGCGTTTGGTTTACCAGCAACATTAGGAGGTAAAGTAGCATTAGCAAGTGGAGCTACAGGATTAACTTCGTTAGCCGGTGGAGCTAAACCAAGTGAGGCACTGAGAAGAGCAGCAATAGCTGGTGCATTAACTTATGGTGGTGGTAAATTATTTGGAGGTGCTAAAGCTACCGGAGCTGGTAAAGGAATATCAGCAGGTCAAACAACCGCAGCAGGAACAGGTGGTGCAAGTTCTGCATATACAGGAGGGCCAAGTGGTTTAGGTGGTAGTTATGGACAAGCCTATCAGCCAGTATCAATGGTTCCAGATTCAATAGCACAACAAGCAGCAGGATTATCAACAGCAGCACCAACATTAACAAGTGCCTATAATGTACCTTTAGACCCTAATGCTTTATCAGCAACACAAGGAGTTAATGTTCTTGGTGATGCAGCCTCACAAGCAGCACTAGAGACAGCACAAGCAACACCAACTATAGGACAAAGAATTGCAGACTTTGGAGCTGGAGCATTAGATAAAACTCAAGCAGCATTACAAGCTGGAGTTCAAAAAGTAGCAGCTCTTCCAACATCACAGAAATTATTATTAGGAACTGCTGCATTATCTGGATTAGGTGGTGGTGCACAACCTATACCACAACAACAATTAGCTATGGCAGGATTGACACCAGTTGAAACTGATTTTGATAAACAAGTGTTTACATATAGAGATGCACAAGGTAATATATTAACAACAGAAGAAGCATTACGTAGAATACAAGAAGCCTCACAAAGTTTTGGACCTGGAGGAGAACAAGTAGCATCAGGTGTTAGAGCTGGATTTGATAGAGTTGATGACCCAGTATTAAGTGCATCAGGTGGTCTAATAGGTATGGCCTATGGTGGTTCAATGCCTATGAATGATATGGATGTAAAGTATAAAGAGTTTTCAGGAATGGTAGGAGGTCGTGGTAGTGGTATGGAAGATAACGTATATATGCCTATCGTTGAAGGTGAACAAGGACAGCAAGTGGCAACACTAGCAGTAAGTCCTAAAGAATATGTAGTAGATGCTAATACAATGTCTTTACTAGGTAATGGTAATCCAGATGAAGGTGCAGAGATTATGGATAAAACAGTAAAAGATATACGTAAGAAAGCAACAGGTCAAACAAAACAACAAAAAGAAATAGATGGTCTAGCAGCATTAAATAGAATGAGAAGGAGTGTATAATGAGTATATTATCGTCACTATTACGTTTAGGAAAACCTCAAGTAACATCACAAGTTCCTACACAAATAGCAACAACTGAAATAGCAAAAGAGGTTGCACCTTTTATAAAAGATATATTAGGTAAAGGACAGGCTTTATATAAACAAAGAATGGAAGAAGGCTTTGTACCTTTTGAAGGAAAAACACTTGCTGATGTTACTGCTGACCAGTTAGCTGTTCAAGAAGGTTTAAGAGGTCTTGTAGGTACTCAAGCTGCAGGAATACAAGAAGCAACAGAATTAGCAAGAGGACAAACACAACAAGCTACTGCTGAAGCATTACAACCTTTTATGAATCCATATCAACAAGCTGTTACTGATATTGCTAAAAGAAAAGCACAAGAAAAATTTGAACAAGAAACATTACCTACACTTAGAAAGCAAGCAATAGATGCTGGTGCATTTGGTGGTTCTAGAGCTGCTATGAGAGAATCACAGGCACAAGATGCACAAGCAAGACTATTAGCCGACATACAGGCCAAAGGTGATTTAGCTGCATTCACAGATGCAAGAAAAGCATTTGAAGACCAAAAGACTAGAGAAAGACTTGCTGCTGAAGGTATTAGTGGTTTAACAGGAGCACAGTTTCAAGCTAGAAAAGATGAGTTAGCTGGATTACAAGCTATTGGTTCTGAAGAACAAAAAAGACAACAACAATTACTAGATGAATCTTATCAAAGATTTTTACAAGAAAGACAATTTCCAGAACAACAACTAGGAACATATCAAGGTTTTGTTCAAGGTGCTTCACCATTTTTAGGCACAACTTCAAGAACTATGTCAGAACCAACATATCAAGATAGTCCTATAGAAAAAGCATTAGGTATTGCAGGTACTGCTTTAGGTACTTATAAAACTGCTAAAGGTTTAGATTTATTTTCTAAAGAAGGTGGACAAGTCATACCTGCTGAAGAAGGCACACCTGGTGGATTAAGAGGTATTATGATAAAAATAATACGAGCACAACGTGGTAAAGGTGGAGACCCAAGAAGTAGAAGGTCTGAAGAAATAAGAACTAGAGAACAACAAGAAGATGTAACTAGAATGTTAGAAGAGATGGATATGAAAGCTGGTGGTCTTGTTGATTTACCTGTAGTGCAAAGAGAAGAAGGACAACAAGTTTTAAATTTAAGAAAACCATATAATGACCCAGAGTTTGTAAGTCAAGGTGAACGTATAGCAGAAAAAGTACAAAACTTACCAGAGGCTATAAAAGATTTTTTAGGTAGTATTATTGGGCCAGAAGCAGGCACTGAAAGACAAAAAGAAAGAAGAGAAGATTTAGACCAATATACTATTGATGCTACAGGAACAAGAAATAGATTAGCTAGAGAAAGAGACTTTGCTAGAAGTGGTAGACCTGGTTTAGATGAGTTCAAAGAACAACAAGATACATATACAACTCTAAGAGGTATATTAGATGATGAGAGACCTGATGATGCACAAATTCCTGATAAAAAGGAAGCTGATACAAATAATATTGTAACTAAAGAAACTCAAACTACAGGTGGTGAAACTACAAGTGATAAAACAGGTGATGCTCCTGGTGTTGATAAAAAAGGATTACCAACTATGAGAGAAGCATTAGTAAAAAAAGAGGGATTATATTCTTCTCTTGGTGAAGAGTTAAAGAAAAGAACAGAAGCTAGATTAGAAAATATTAAATCAAGTAAAGAGGCAGCAAAATCACAAGCACAGATTGATTTCTTAATGGGATTAGGTAGAGGTAAACGAGACCCTAAAGACCCAAGTATGTTTGCTGGATTAGTAGCAAGAGGTCAAGAAGCTGTTGCAGCAACTGCAGATTTTAATGATAAAATTGCTGCACTAGATAATCAAGAGTTAGATGTACTAGATGCTGCTGTTCAGGATAGATTTAACATTGAATCAGAAAAATTAAATCTTGCATTTAAGAATGGTGAAATAACTAGACAAGAATTTTTAGATGGATTAGAGTCAAGAAAAGTAGAGGCACAAGAAAGAATGGCTGGTATTAATGCAGCATCTACATCTTTACAAACTATTCAATCATTACTATCTGATTTAGATAATCAAAGTATTAATTCTGATGAATTTGAATCATTAAAACAACAGTACATTAGAGAGGGTATTATTCTTCCAAGACATGCAAACTTATCTGCTAAAGATATAGGAGACCTTGATAAAGGTGATGATAGTAAATTAGCTGACACAGACCCTAATAGGATTGTAAAGGGAATATAATTAATGACAAATAAAGTTACTTATGACTCTTTAATGAGAGATGATGAATTTTTACGTGATGCCTACAAAGCATTACAAGCACAAGGTATTAATGTTAGTAAACGAAGTGGTGATATTCTAGATAGAATGCTAACTAACAAAAGATACTTTGATACAAATGTTGCATCTACTTTTGTTATTGGTGATAACGTAAAAGATATGTCTGATGAAGACAAGCAGTCATTTGGTAGAGCCATAGATAAAATAGAACAATTACCAAGCATAGGTAAAGAAGGTGCTGCACCTACCTCTGATTTATTAAAAGACTATTTAGTAGCTGGTGTTACTGACCCTACTAATTTATTATCTATTATCGCTGGTGCTTTTACATTTGGTGCTGGTGGTGCTGCTGTTCAGGCAACTAAAGAAACAGCAAAAGCTGGTATTAAAAATTTATTAAAAGCAAAAGTAAAGAATACGTTAGGTAGAAAAAAATTAGCAGCTACTGGTAAAACTTTATTAGCTGAAGGTGCTATTGCTGGAGCTGGAGGTGTTACACAAAACTTAAAAGCACAAGATGTAGATATGGCATTAGGCAGAAGAGAACAAGGAAAGTTTGATGTTGGTTCTGCTTTAGCACAAGGTGCATTAGAAGGTGTTGCTAGTCCGGTTGCAGGTTTTGCATTAGCTGGTATAGGTAAAGCAGGTTTAGAAGGTGTTAAAGGTGTAGGTAGAATAACTGGTAAAGGTTTAGAAAAAACAAAAGTAGGTCAAGGTATTTTAAAAAATGCTGAACAAGCTGCTATGTATACTAATAGAATTAAAAACTACATACTCCCTTTTGGAGGAGTAGATGATGTTACTCAAAGAAACTTTGAAGCAGGCAGAGCTATATTTAAAGAAACTAAAGCAGAGACAGAAAGAATAGTTGATGATATTAAAATAGCAGAACAAAGATTTGTTAAAGATGATGGACTAGATATACCTGATGAAATAAGATTAACTGCTGAACAAAAAAGAAATAAAATTAATGCTGCAATGGAAGGTGATACTGTAGCCTTACAAGATTTAAAAGAGAGAGCTGAAAGAATACCAGGAGACGTAGGAATATATGATGCTATCACTGACTTTGTTAAATTAAGAAAAAATGTATATAATAAAATTAGTAAATACACAGACCCAGTTAGTGAAAAAGTAGAAACTATTTATAAAATAAAACCTAATGAATATGTTAAAGATGTTTATGAAAGAACTGCAAGAGGTGAAAGAATACCATTTAAGTTATGGAAAAGATATGAAGCTAATGATGACTTAATTAAACAATATCAAACTATAGCTAGAACAGATGCAGAAGAACAAGTTAAACTTGGTATTAGAAAAGGTAAAATAAATAAAGACACTGGTGCAGTAGAAGAAGTTGGTGAAGTTAATAAAACTTTTTTACCACAAACAGAAGGTAAATTAGATGTTACTAAACAAACTAAATTAATAGATGATTTTGTTGAAAGACAAGTTTATGAGTCTTTTTATCCAAAAGCAAAACAAACTAAATTTGGTGGACTAAAAACTAAAAAAGAAATAAATCCTATATTAAAAAAAATATGGGGTGTTAATACCAGTGCCGCAGTTAGAGCTGCAGAAACTATAGGTGCTATTACAGAGCCTGTATCAGAGGTATTAGTAGCAGACCAAATAGGTAGAAGTTTACTAGGTAGAGGTATAGGCATAAGAGTAAAAGGTGATACAAAGGTAGCTAGAGCAGAGGCTATTAAACAAAGACCTGGTGAAGATATGGTGCCTTTAGTAGGTGGTAAAGAGGCAGAAGATGTTGGTATTAAACTACCAAGAACTGATATTTTTAATCCTGAGTTAGGACAAATATTTGTACCTAGAGATGTTGCAGAAAAGATAAGAGTATTAACAGATACTAAACCTGTATTTGGTAATGCCTTTTTAGGCAGTTTATTTTCTGGTGCTAATGGTTATCTAAAGAAAGGTGTTACTGTTTATAATCCATATGGCCATATAAGAAATGCTTTAGGTGTACCACAATATGTGGCTGCTTCTGGTAATGCTAGAGGCATAGGAAAATATGCATACAAATATGTAACAGGTGATAAACAAACAAAAGATAAATTTAAACAAATAGCTGATAGACTTGGTGTTACCGCTACTAACGTGGAGATAGGACAAATATTAGGAAGATTATCTGATGCTAGAAAAATAGAAAGTGAAGAAGGACTAAAAGGATTTTTAGGTAGAAGATTTTTAGATTTTGCATCTGGTGGTGTATCTGCTGTAGAGAGAACTAAACTTGGTACAAAAATATCTAGAAAAGCAGAAAGAACTTATACTGGTACAGATGATGTTGGTAAGTTAATGACACTACTAGGTGAGAGAGATAGAGCAGAATCTATATTTAAAAACTTAACACCAGAACAAAAGCAATTAAAAAGAGAACAGTTTGCTAGAGACTATGGTCGTATTGATGCAGATGGCAACCCTATCATACCTAAGAAAAATTTTAAAACATTTGATGATGATATGTTATTTGAAGAGGCAGCAACTAAAACATTAAACATTGTGCCTGTTTATGATAGAGTGCCAAAGATATTAGAAAAGATGAGAGACATACCTGTGCTTGGTGCTTTTACTGCTTTTCCAGCAGAAAACTTACGTAATAAATATAATATATTAAAATTAGGTGCACAGGAGTTAAAAGAAGGTTTTGAAACAGGTAATAAAGCATTACAAATAGCTGGAGTAGAAAGACTTAAATCACAGATTACAATGGCTGCTTTACCTACTATTGCTGCATATACATACAATCAAGTTGTAGGTACAGACAAAGTAGAACCAGGTGTTAGAAAGTCACAACCAGAATGGGCACAATATCATGCACTACAGATAAGACCTAAAGGCAAAGATGAAGAGGGTAATGAAACATATGGTGTTACTGATTTATCTTACAATAATCCAGACCAGTATGTGTTAGATATTATTACACCTTTAATGATGGCAGCGGCTAGTGGTGAAGATGTTGTAGAAAAATTAGATGAGTTATTTCCATATGCTATCAAGAAAACATACGAGCCTTTTTTAAGTCCATCAATGGCAACAGAATTAGGTTTATCTTTTTTAAATTATTCTAAAGCAAATACAGATGAAGGCAGAATACGACACTTAACTAATTCTTATAAATTAATAGAGCCTGGTTTTGTAAAACTATTAAGAGATGTAGGTGGTGATGCCGCAGTAGAGGGTGCTTTTAATGTTTTATCAACACCACTAGGTAGAGGTGAATTAGGAACAAAAATTAGAAATGCTTTAAATCCATCTTACTTTGGTGATACTGCACAGCTTGCTAAATCTTTAACAGAGTTAGGATTTCAACCAACTGGAGCTGCTAGTCCTGCTGCACTTGCTTTGTATCCTTTTAGATTAGGATTAAAAGAACAAGATTATAAACCTAAAAAACAAATAGGTTTTGCTGTTAGTAATCTTATGAGAAATGCAAATGGCACATTAAAATCTACAGTTCGTGAGTTAAAAAATAATTTATCTAATTCTAATGTAACTAGAAACTTATCACTAAGAGGTGCATTAAAAGATTATCAAGAAGCTATAGAAGAACAGTTCGCTGCACAACAAGGTGTGTTTGAATTAGTAAATGATTTAAAATCGTTTATGAATGAAGACCAAATTAAAAAGATATTAAGAGATAAAAAAATAAAAACTGCAGGTGGTTTTTCTAATACAGAAATAAATAATATTATAAAAGGTAGATTTACAGTGCCAACTTTAGATAGTTCTTTTTTTAGAGACGTAAGAAAAAGTAATCCTGAGATAGCACCATATATACAAAACATGAGAGATACTTTTATAGCTTTAGAGAGAGCATATAAAGGCAGCACATTACAAACAGAATCATTACCAGAAGTAAACATAGGAGGAAAATAATGGCAGATATGACAATGATATGGAATGCAATACTAACAATGGCAATAGGTGGATTTCTATGGTGGATACGTTCTACATCTGCTGCTATTAGTAAAGTTAAAGATGAACTGGCAAAAGCTAAAGAAAATATGGCAATAAACTATGCCACTAAAGATGACGTAAAAGATGATATGTCACAACTCATGCAAAGATTTGATAGACTAGAAGGTAAGATAGATGATATGATTAGAAGGGCAGCCGAGAAGTGACAACTGTTTTTTTGTTAATGATATATCTAGGTAGAGTGCAACAGGAAAGCAGTATGATGTTTGCAGATATAAATAGATGTAAATATTTTGCAGCTAGAGTTATGAAGCAGCCGGCAAATCCACAAACCAAACAAAGATATACAGCAATATGTAGACCTGTGGAAGTAGATATAAGTAATCCAAAGGTTAGAGTTTATAGATGAAAGGGTAAGAATATGGTAGCTGAAAGTGCAGTTAATGAAAGAATATCAGAAATTATTTATATATTAAAAAGAGAGGGTTTTTCACCAAAAGAATCTGCAGCTATATTAGGTAATATAGATGTAGAAACTGGTGGAACTTTTGATTATCTTCAAAAACAGGATGCAAAAAGAAAAGGTGATGGATTAGGTCCTGGAAGAGGATTATTTCAGTTTGAGGGTTTAAAATTAAATGCATATAAAGAATGGTTAAAAGAAAATAAAAAAGAAAATTCACCAGAATCACAAATACAATATGTTAAACAAAGTATACAAGCACCACAAACTTTACCAAAAAGTATTATGAACTTAAAAGGTATGGAAAAAGCTGAAAGAGTAAGTGATATTGTAGGAGGAGGTAATGCAAAAGAAATTAGAAAAACATTTAAAGAAGGAAATGTGGCAGAAGCTGCAGATATATTTGGTAAACTTTATGAAAGACCCAACCCAAATAAAAATCCAAAATATGATGAAAGAAAAGCATCAGCAGTAACATTTTATAATCAACTAATAGATACTCCTGAAATTGAAATTGAACAACCTCCAACATTAGCTAAAAAAGAAAAAGAAGTAGAAGTAGAAGTATCAGAGGCAGAACCACCAAAGTCTTTCAAGCAAGCATTTGCTAAAGCTAGAGCTAATAAAGATGCAGAGTTTACTTATGGTGGAGATAGATATAATACAAGATTAAAAGGAGAAACACCACAACAATATGCAGCTTTTCTAGGTAAAGATAGACCAGTGCAAGTTGCAAGAAAAGGTGGTATGGTTATAAAGAATTATAAAGAACGAGCATAACAAAAATTAAGAGGCAAAATGGACCCAGTTACAGCATTTGGTGTAGCTACAACTGCATACAAAACTATTGTGGCAGGATTCAAAGTAGGTAAACAAGTAGAAAGCATGTCTAAAGATTTAGGCAGGTGGATGGGTGCTATACAAGCAGTCAAAGAGGGACATAGTAAAAAGAAAAATAGAATGTTTGGCTCTGTAGAAGAAGAGGCACTAGAAACATTTGCTATGAAGAAGAAAGCTATAGCAATGGAGAATGAGTTACGTAACTTTGTAAACCTAAACTATGGTCCTAATGCTTGGAATGAAGTTATACATATACAAGCACAAATAAGAAAGCAAAAAAAAGAGGCAGAATTAGAAGCTCAAAGAAAACAAAGACAAATGATAGAGAACACTATTATAGGTGGTCTTGTATTACTGTTTATCTTCTTTGTTGTCTACGTTGTCTACCTTGTTATGTCCGTTTAAGAATCCGGCTCTCTTGCCAATATCTAAATAAAAATCTTTACCTAATATCTTAGCAGAGGCTACTAAATCTTCTTTTAGTTTCTCAGGGTCAGTTGTGTCTTCTTTTTCTTCCTGAGTTCCTCGTATCCTTGATAATAATTCTAATGCTTTTATTGCACTATTTGTATGTCCATTTGCTCTGGCATACTCATACTGCTTTTCTATTTCAGTAATAACATCTACATCAGTAGTTAAGTTTTGTTCGAGGTCCGTAATCCTTTCGAGAACCTCTTCGCTTTGTAGTAACCTGTGCCCTTGTCGTGCTGCATGGTCTTTTGCATAGCCAGCAGCTCTCGCAGCTTCTGAAGCATTTCTGTGTAAAATGTACGATTGACAAAATCTTTCTTGTTGCTCATTGATTGCCATTACCTATAGTTACCCATTTCATATTTTTCATACACCTTTTCTGACATATCAGGTTCAGGAATAGGTTCATTAATCTGTATTGGTTCTGGTTCTATATTAGGATTTAAACTACTTAAAAATACTGCAAATATTATAGCTATTACTACAGTTAATAGTATTATGTTAAATTCTTTTGTCATTTTGTTTGTCCTTCCTTTGGAAATATTATTTTACTAAACCATTCTTCATAAGTTTTTGGTATCCATATGTCATGATTAATACCGGAACCATCATTATCTTTTCTCATATAAGTATTTTTAAACTTTAAATTTATTTGATTACAGCAGTATTTATTATACATGTCCCATAAAGGGATACCTATATCAACTTCTACAATAAACTTCTTCTTCACTTAGTAACTTTTTTATACTTTTCGAAAGTCCTAAGTCCCCCAAGACCGAGCATACCCATTAACACAGTCATTAAACTACCCATGTCAAACTCTGGTAGTGGTGGTAATGTTGCACCAAATAAAGCTGCAAAGAAAATAATAAACGGAGCTGCGATAAAGTGCCATACCAAGGCAACTCCACACGACCAACCTATGAAGGGCCGCCATCCGGCAATAAATAAATTACCAGACTTTGCTTCTTCTTTGTTTATAGCTAGTTGTCCTTTAGCTAATTCTTGTGCATGCTTCTCTGCCATTGTAGCTATCTCGTGTGCAAGTTTATTCTTTGCATCTTTGTCTTCTATAAACTTACCTAATAACTTTGTAGCAGGTCCTATTAAACTTAGTAGTGCCATGTTATTTCCTTTCTATTAATTTCCATTCTGTTAGTGATACTGGCTTCTCTGCTTCTTCATCTTCTAACACATCTAAACTATAATATATATTTAAATGTGGGTGTTTTTCATGTAGTTTTTTTAGTTTTTCTGTCCAGTGTTCCGGTGTCTTTATATTTACATGCACATTTCTACCATCTTTAAATGTCTTTAATGCTTTGTAACAAGCGATAGTTAGTAGAACAAACTTTCTAGCATAAGAAAATATCTCTTCCAAAATCCAGTCAACATCTTTCTCATCTATATGCTCTATAACATCTGTGCATAACACTGCATCATATCTACCTTTTGGTAATTTACTATGTTTAGGATATGCTGGGTCATATAAAGCATGATAATCTAGTTGCCATATTTTATGTAAAGGTTTAGGCAGTGTTTGTCCTTTTTTATTTAGTCGCATTGATTTATACTTTTCATCATCATACAACAAGGCTTTACCACAACCATAATCTAAGACACTTTTAGCACCCTCTTTTAATATAATATTTGACACTGTATTTAAGTGTGTTATTAAACAAATACCATTAAAATATTTAGGGTCTTTATGTAGCTCTTTATATTCTGCTAATAAATCTACATAATCCTGTGAGGGTTTGGCTCTACTGTGCATTAAACATATCCTTATAATTAGGTAATGTTTCTTTATTTAATGCACCTTTCCATATCTCTGCTACTAAACTATCTTCACCATAAAAGTTATAATTAATACCCATAGTTTTATCAGCAAAAGTTTTCTCACAATCTTGTGCCATTGCTAATAACTCACCGGTAGTCCAGTATGTTTTATCACCAACAGATACTTGAAAATACTTTGGTCTTTTAGGTTCATCATCCGCACCTGTAGTTTCTTTCTTCATATCATCTGTAGGTTCTTTCTCTAATGAACATTCAAAACCAAATAAATGTAAGTTTCTAAAACCCATAGTATGTAACATACCAATAGCTCTCATAGCTGCACAAGTGCCACCAGTAATTAACGTAGCACCTACAGGTAATCCTACATCTTCTCTAATCTTTACCTGATTATTTTTGATTGCATGTTTTCTATCTTCATCATCTCTTAATGATTCTGTAAATGCATGCCAACCCCATATATCTGCTTTCTTTTCCATAAGATAATTAGTAACAGATGGGTCTGTCATAGAGGCTACAAGAAACTTTGTATCTTCATCAAGGTCTTTTAGTAAGTCTTTTCTCTTAACACCATGCGTGCTTTCACCCTCTATAGAACGTGGGTCTAATAATATACATGCATCTGGTTTAATATTATTAGCAATAAGACCAGGATATGCATGTTTAACACACATAGTAAAAGCCTTTGGGTGTTTATCTAAAGTTTCTTTTAACTTTTTATAATCTATATTAGGACCACCAGAAATAATTATAGCATGGTCTGTATGTGTTCTACATTTTTCTATAAATTTATCCTTTGGTATTAACTTCATATTATCTTTTATATTGTTACGTATGTAGTCTTTAGGTACACAATCTCTAGGATTAACAACAATAGGAACTCTTTGTAAATCTGCTGGTATGTTAGGTAAAGTTTTATCACTTAACACAATCATAAAATGTGTAAATCCACCACCTTTTACTCTATCACCAGAAGGTAATACATGTTTGCGAATATCTTTATTTTCTTTTAATTTTTTCCATACTTCATTAACACCAAAGTATGCATCATTAGGTGCCATCTTATCATCATCTTCTCTAAAGTAATGGTCAAGCATTACAATAGGTGTTTTCTTTACACAATCATAATCATGACTAACAGTTTTTACACTATTACCACCACCAATCAATGCCATATCAAACCATTCACCTTGGTCTTTTAATATATCTCTAGTGTTACCTTTATGTAATTCAAATACAAAAGTTTTATTTTTATTCTCTTTCATATGCTCTGCAAACTCTTCTAATCTTTTTTGAACTGCAGACATTTTATTATGTGCCTTACTATTAAACTCTTCATGGTCTGTTTCAATAGTAGCATCTTCAAATAAATCATAACCATGATATGTAAAACTATCTGTATAATCGAATGCAGTTAGTGCCATCTCTATAGCTCTACCACCATTCCAAGTACCAGTTTCAATCACAGTCTTTGGTTTGTATTCTTTCATTATCTGTGATATCTGTTGATATCTATTAGGTTTAATATCAGGAGCAACATTATCTGATAAAGGAAAAGCTCTTTCACCATTACCTTTTCTTATAGCAACTTTAGAAAAGTCTGGTCTACCAGCAAAATGATAAAAGTAATCATTCATAGAATTAGTTTGTTCTACTTTCATACCATGTGCTTGATAGATAGTTAACAATCTAGATAAAACATAATAATCATGCCACTCTCTATACTTAATCATTTCACCTAGTATATATGCACCACGTAAATCTGCTAGTATATCCACAGTAGGTTGTTTATCTAAATTAAAAGCCATGAAGAAAGGTTCATCAGGATTATAAACCATATCAGCTTTATCATTTAACATAGCTAACATATCCTGCTTTGTTAGTCTTTTCTTTAAATAAGAATCAGCATCTATCCATATTAACCAACCAGGATTTTTACTTTTCTCAGCTAAATCAAATGCCATTTCTGTTAAGGCAAATACTTTATGTGACCACTTCAATGCATCTAGCTTTTCATTGTATGGTATCTTACCTTCTTCTGTGCCATCATGCTCCGCATATCTTTTTAAAAAATCTTCATGGTCTTTTACATCATGTAAATTTTTATAAGTATAATCTGGTAACGAGTATGCCTCTATCTTACAATCATGATGATAGGCAGTAAAGTTAATACTTGTGTCTAAATTTTCTTTTGTTGAATTTAATAAATGTATTGCAGTATCTTTTAATATTGTCTCACTAAAAGATGTAACAATATTAATTTGCTTCTCTGTAGATTCCAAAATTTTTCTCCAATGTTTCTAATGCTTCTTCAGCTTCTGCTAATTGTTTAATTAATACAATACAATCTTCTACTATCTTAGGATGTTCACCGATTGCAACAGGTTTTTGAAATGCTAAATCAAGTTGATATAATGCTTTATTTATTTCACCTTTATAATGACATTTCAAAGACTTATATAATGTGCTAGTTAACTCTCTCATTGTATTAAATAATCCTTTTCTCTTGGTATAATACCTTTCATCTGTAACCATCTAGCATCTTCACACCACTTCACAGCATACTTACCTTCAGTTACTCCTCTAGGTTTCCACTTAGCAAACCAAGGTCCACCTGTTGTAAAGTGAACAATCTTTGGTTTCATGTCTTCTGGTGAATGCCCATCAAGCCAGTTCCATTCTTCAGGTATTTGACCTATATCAGATGCTTCATCAGGCAACCATTTAAATGTATGTAACCATCTACCTTTTTCTGTATTAATAGCATCAACACTTAGTTTATCTAAATAATGATGTTCATTATTAAACATCATAAGACTAGACCAGTTCTTCATGCTGTAAGGTTCTTGTGCCTGGCCATCCATCTTTACACCTTTTTCAGGTGCATACTTATGATGCACTGCCCACACAGGATAATAACTATCTCTACACATATCAAATAATTCTGTTATATCTCCATAACAATACATATCACAATCCATATATAAAGATAAACCTGTGTATAAACTTAGATGTGGTACAAGAAATCTAGTAAAACTAAAATCAGTAGAAAAAGGTCTGCCATCTATCTCATCATACTGTTGATTACCTATCTTATTAGACCTTCTTCTAAACATACCATTCTTAATCAATGCATCTTTTTTAAGAGGCACTATTCTTACAGGATTCTTAGCACGTATTTCTATAGAGAACTTTAATACTTCATAGGCTGCATGTTCTCTTGGGTCATAACCAATATATACTGTATCCATATCGTTTCTAATCTTCATATTCATTTACCTTGTCCTTTATATTTTTTATAGTTTCTACGTTTATGTTTATTTTTTGGTCTAGTCCTATTAGACTTACCTATAGAAGTAATCTTTTTAAAAAAACTTCTTAATCTTTTACCTGCTCCTACTACTGCTCTTGCCATAGAGATATTATATCATTTATTTTATTTTATTGCAACAAAAAAATTAAATATCAACTAACTCACATGAACCTGCAGTGCATGCCAACTCTTGTGAACCTCTAGTGTTATCTTCTTTTTCAAAGTCTTGTAGTTTAGACCAATCTATTTTCTCAGGCATCTTAGATTGTAAAGATTCAAATTGTTCTTTATCTATATCTTGATAAGGTGCTTGTTGATAAGTATGGTCTGAGAAAGGTAAGAAAGATACACCAGAAAGATAATCAAAATTATCCCAACACCAGTTACCTACATTTACCCATTCACTTTCTTTTACTGATATAGTTACAGAAGGTTTGTGTTCACACCAATGCTGTGCATAACACTTCCATATTTCTAATTGTTCAATAGCTGACATATCATTTCTATATATAGCAGTATCAGAACAACTCATAGGAAAAGAAAATACTGTAGTATGGTCTGGTTTCATTACGTCTGGTTCATTTGGTATGCCTTGCTCTTTCATAAACTCTGTTAATGGGTCTTTGTTATCTCCTCTAACTGTACGAATATAGTAAGGATTGTGTCTTGCATGAATACCACTAGCACTGTCAACTAATTGACTAACTGTACCAGAGGGTTTAACACATGTAATAGCTGTTGACTGTGGTATACCTAACTTTTCAGCCCACTCTTTATTTGTTACAACAGCTTTGTTTCTCATACTTTGTAGTATCTCTGGTAGTCTCTCTCTTCTTCTATTTATAATAGAGTTATCCATAATACCTGTAAGAGATACACCTAATAATCTTTCTTCTTCTGTATTAGTTTGCCATCTCTTTCTTAGATAACCAAAGTCTGTAAGTGTAGCTTGTATTGTTCCAAGTATAGTAGCTACTTCTATCTTATCATGCAGCGTAGCTTCAGTATCCATAGGTCTTACTACTACCTCTGTAAGATTACAAAACTGATTAGGTCTTAATATAATTTCACTACAAGGATTAGTACCAAAATCATAATCACCATTACGTCTACCATTCTCTCTAGCTTTTTCTTGTGCTGAAACTCTGTTGAATATACCTCTTTCACCAGACTTACTTTCATATAAGGCCAACCACTCCTTCATAAAAATACCTGCATCTGGTTTTTCAGTATAAACAACAGAGTTATTTGCCAGTGCTCTTTCAGGGTTTGTGTCCCACCATGCACCGGATTTGGCAACTCTTAATCTTTGGTCCGAGAGATTACTCAAAGATATTAGAGCTGACCTACGTACACCACCAACAACCACTACCTCACCAGTTTTGCACGCAATATCGTGACACTCCATAGTATTTAATTTTCTACCTCTAGCACCTTTAAACTTTTCAATAACAAAATCAAAAAGATTAACTAAAGGCTGTGGGCCACTTGCTCTACCACCAAATGTTTTTAATCTTTCTCCAGCAGGCCTCACCTTACTAACATTTATCTTTGGTATTCTACAAGTATAAAGATAAGATATTAAATCTTTAAATCCTCTGGCCCAACCTTCTTTTGAATCTGCAACAGCAACAACATCATCTGTATTTTCAAACTCTCTATCTGGAATAGTAGGTAACTTATTTACATACTGTCTTTCAACAGAAAAACCTACACCTGTGCCATTCATTAGTATATAAAGTATTTCATCAAATGCTTTTGGATTATCAATAGGAATATAAGAACAATTATAACCGGCAATGTTTTCTCTTTCTAGTGCTGAACCGGCAGTCATCAATGCTCTCATAGAAGGCATAACAGAAAGACCAATAATATAATCTTCTATCTTTCTCCATGTCTCACTATCTACATCTACACCTAAATTTTTCTTTAAATGTATCTGCATAAAATTACTTAATCTGGATACTGTTTCAATCCATGTCTCTCTTCTGCCTTCATCAGGCAGCCATCTAGAATATCTAGATAGATGTATAAAACTTTGATATTCGGTTGGTAAATAATTATTCATCTTTGTACTCCATTTCTAAAATCATTTCTGCGTAGTGTATTACTTTCTCTATGTCTTTTCTTCCTTCACCTTTTCTTCTATGTCTAGTAACATACTTTATAATATTACCTTCAAGAAAAGTCAAGTCATTACCTACAATAAATTCTACAGGTTGTATCTTACAATCTTTGTAATGGCTACCACCTACTTGTTTTAATGTAGCTTTCAATGCTTGTTTCTTTAAATCTGTTTTTGTAAAACCTTTTTCTTTTACAGTATCTTTAATGGCTTCATCCATCATACCCATATTTGCTTGCTCCTCATAATTTATCATATCTTGATATAGTTTATCAAAATGTTGTTCATATGTCAAATCTTTTTTCTTTGTCATCTTCGCCTCTTAAAACGTTTCTTATTTTCTTTCTTAAAAAATTCTTATCATTAGAATGCATAACTTGATATGCAAATGACCTGGCTTTACTTGGATTTACTCCGGCCATCTGACAAACTGATTCAAAGTTTTCACACGTCACACCAACATCTGTAAAAAACCAAGACTCTGCTCTAGATTTATTTACTTTATCCTGTGGTGTTATAACTTTTTTAGATACATCTAATAATGCCTGAAGTATTACAGACAAAAATAATCTTCTTTCAGAGCTAATAGGTTCTGAATAAAAAATATTTTCTACATGTATTATATCAGGTTCGTCTTTCACTTTATAAATATTCTACTTTTGTAATAAAACCTAAATCTCCACCAACACTTCTTCTCTTACCTAAACCAACTGCACTTATAGTGCCTATATCATAACCAAATTTTTTTGCATCTTTTACTGATTTAAATTTTATTTTTTTTCCAGTCTCTATAAACTTAGTATTTGATGCTCTAGGATTTCCGGTTGGTTTAGATAATGTGCATAAAATAGGCTTGCAGTTTTTTTTATTGGCTTCACGTATAGCTTTTATATTTTTTTGTCTTTTTTCTTCTGATAAGTTTAACCAATAGTTTTTTCTAGCTCTACTTGCATTTAATTTTTTTCTTTCTTTTTCTTCTTCAGAAATATTATTATAATTTTTTGTTTCTTCTTTATATATTTCTTCCATTTTTTTAATTCTTATTTGAGCTTCTTTATTTTTTTCTTCATCTAATAAAATTACTTTTACAATATCTTTATGTCTTTTTGCTTTGTATACACTTCTTCTTTTTTTGTAAAGTCTAGTTTCGCCTGATGATAAAACTTTTTTTTGTTTAGTGTTATATGAAATATAACCAATTATTAAAGCATGCACCCTTCCAACATTATAATTATTTTCTCTACACCAGTGAGTTAAATTATCTACTTTTAAAGTTTTATAACAAACTACTTCTTTTCCATCTAATATTATTATTTTCTTTTCATCTGTTTGAAAAATAATTAAACATTCTCCTATATAACGATTGTGTCCTGTTCTTCCTATATATTCTACACTCATATGTCTTTTTGATATTTCACTTTGTTCTTTTTTTCTTTCTTCAGTCCACTCTATATAAAGTTCTCCATTAATAGATTCATTATAATATCTATCCCAACATTTTTCTTTTCTATTTCTTAAAAGTTTATCCTCCAACTTATACATATCTTTATTTGAACCATAGGTAAGAACTCTTCTTCTTACTCCTTTTGGCACAGAATTACTACTAAACTGCTCCCATCTACAAGATGAATGAGTATACCCATCATCAGGTGTTCCTTTATGTTTACCTAAATAAAACATTTTACTTCTTGAATCATACCAAAGATAAACAAAGGCCTCCTTGTTCATTTAACTTCCTCTACATTAGGCTTTTTCTCAACGTGTGTGAAATACCTTTGGCCAGTCGAATACTTGTATATACGAAGTCCTTTACCATCATTAGCATCACTCCAACAATCATACTTATAATTGCAATAAACACAACCAGTATCGAGCCTATAGTTACCAGACTTTCCATCAGGAATTGCTTCATAACATTTATCTGGTGGTACATCTGACTTAACAACTTTTTTAATTCTTTGTATTCTTTCTTTAGCATTTATCATCTCCAACGAATGTACTTTAGTATAACATATCTCTCCTGTTGATTTATTAATAACTAAGAAACCGGCCTCATCTACACCATTGCCTTCAGCATAGGCTGATATCTGAGATATGTAACCAAAAGGGTCATCACTAGATAAATTATTATATTTAAATTTAGTGTAACCTCTACCAGATGCACTCTTACAATCTACTAAAACTCCATCAATAAAACAATCTTGATGACCCTTTACTCCCTCTACCTGAACTTGCTTTTGTTGTTGTGTAACTTTATGTCCAGATATAGAGGCCAACATAATTAATAGTTCCTCTAATATATATCCATAAAGAAACTTAATCCTAGTGCTAGGTGCAAGAGGTTCATTGTGTGGCTTTTTAAAATCATACCATAGCTGTCTATCCGGTCTACCTATTGTAGATAATCTTAATCTTGGTTTATCTTGTGGCAGTTCTTTTAAGAAATCTTTTACGTGCACTTTAACTGAGTTAGCAAAGTCATCTATACATTTATCTACTTCTTTTTCAGTTAGTTCTTCATTCTTTTTTTCGAATAAACTGTATATATCTTCTACTATTGTATCTATTTTTTTCATATTATTTCGTAGGAGACTGCTAAACTACACAGTCTCCCACTATTCCTTATTAAGAGGCAAAAGGAATTTTTTCACCACCTGTTTCACCAGATGAATAACCATCAGAGACGACATCAAAGTCTTCTCTTTCTTCGTAAGGAACTAAATCTACAACCTGAACTTTTTTTAGGTCTGCAGATACTCCTTCCTTACCAGCATACTTCCACTCATACGTTGTGTAAAGTACATTAACCTTTGAACCATTACCAACTAACTCAAGCATTGGTCTTTTCTGTGCATCAACTACGATAGGTGGGTTATTATCATTACCATCTTTTCTTTTGACTTTTCTTTTGATAGTAACATAATCACCTTTAGTCTCATCAGTCTTTACATTGAGACCATCACTTTCTGCAATAGCTTTATTAGCAGCATCTAGATTACCTACATCTATTTGCCAGTTAGGTTCAAACTTTGTGTTAGGGCTTTGTATGCTAGCCCAATAAGCAGTTCCACTTATAACACTCATTGGTGTTCTCCTTTTTTAGTTAATAAAATTATATTTTACATTAAAAATTATTTACTGTCAACACTTTTTTTAATTATATCTACGTTAAATAATTTTTGTATATTCATTAGATACATCTTAGAAGCATTATGGTCACCGCCTGATACTTCTCTTTTATTAGGTGTGTTCTTTATTATGTTCTTTAACATATCTGTTTTAAATACTAGCGTTCCATATACTTCATCTCCTATACAAAGATTATGAAACCAATAATCTGATTCGGTAGCTGCAATACCACTTGGTTTACCATAGCTTTCAAACTCTATAGCTATGTTACCAGTCTTTAACCACATACCTCTTTCAGATTTTACTTCTATCTTTTTATCTTGCAGCATGTCAGCGATAATCTTTTCTTTTACTTGGCCATACTGTAAATCTAAATCAAACTTTTTTCTGTCTTCTGTCTTTGGCTCTAATGTGTTTCTGCCCATGTTAATCCTACCTTGTAATCGTTATCTAAAGGACATCTTAATTTTAATAAGTTCTCCGTTTCTTTTATAGCTATCTTTGTAATACTACAAAACTCTCCCACATCTTTGTTAGCCACCTCAAACTGGTACTCATCATGCACAGAGGCTACAAGTTTTACATCTAACTTTTTGTTATATACTCTGTGAATAATACGCACTAACCAGTGTTTACAAATAATAGCACCAGCTCCTTGCAGTAAAGTGTTTAATGCTGAATGAGGACTTCTAACTTTTAAGTATCTACCATCAATAGCTTTTATCTTTCCTTTATATCCAGCACTTTCTACTTGGCTACGAAGTCTTTTCAAAGAAGGTAAGTTAGATAAGAACCTATTAATTAAAATATTACCCTGTTGTTTTCCAGCTCCTACTATCTTACCTATCTTCTCTGCACCAGCACCATAAAGAAAAGCATATATAAAAGTCTTGGCCTGGTCTCTGTTTTGTATACCGGCCAACTCCATATTCTTTGTATGTATATCTCCATTCAATATCTCGTCTGTATAATTTGTATCATTAAGATAATGTGCAAGACAACGTAACTCTAAACCACTAGCATCAGTTCCTACTAATTTATATTTTGTAGTATCTGATACAGTCCAAAGACCTCTACACTCTTTACCATATGGTGAATATGTGGCCGGAACTTGTGCCATGTTTGGTGAATTATGTGCCATGCGACCTGTAATAGTACGAAGTGTCATAACTTTACCATGCACTTTATTACTATCATCACATGCCTCAATCCAAGACTCTACCATTACTGCCCTTTTCTGCAGTAAGAAATATTTAGCAAATCTTTCTGCAGTTAGTTTCAACTCCGGCTCTTTGATTGTTTTTAAAACAGCCTCGTTAATGATTATGTTTTCTTTATCAGTAAACTGTTTAGGTTTCCAACCTCTCTTCATAAGTCTATCAGCTATCTGCTGACGAGAGCCAATGTTAAATGGTATCTCTTTTGTCTTGGTCTTCATCTCTACAATAGTAGGTTCAAACTCTTCTAATGACCACTGCTCCAAGTCATAGATATCATCTTTTAATTTTGCTAGTAACTCCTGTGCTTTCTGTATGTTAAAAGCAAAACCATTCTTCTCTTGTTGGTCTATGATTAATCTAATATCGTGTTCTAAATCTATAGATTCTTTTGTAAACCCTTTGCTTTCTTTTAATAACTCTTTGTAAACAGCGTGTGTAATCTCTACGTCTTGTTTACAGTAGTCTAACATAGCTTGATTATATTTAGAAAAGTTTACTCCTTCACCACCTTTCAACATGTTTAGTTTTTCTCCCCATGCTCTCAGGCCATGACCTTTCTCTCTTATAGGATTAAATAACTGTGATAATATTAATGTGTCTATAATCTTACCTGGTGATATCTCTGCATCTAATAATTTATTTAACACTGGTGCATCAAAAGATAAACCATTATGCATAATAAATTTATCTACACCTTTAGACCAGTTCTTAAAACTATACATACTATTAGGGTCAAAGACTGTGACAACATTAGTATCTATATTTTTAGCTACAATACAATGCACTACAGTAGGATTAAAACCATCAGTCTCGATATCAAGTATTACTTTCATCCTCTTCCTTTCCACACCAGTTACAAGGTTCACCTTTACCTGTAGCCATCATACTTTTTTCTTCATCACAATAATGCTCCCACATTTCAGGTTCTTCTTTTTGTTTATCCAGCCATTCTTTATAGCCTTCTATCCACATTTGTTTATCTTCTTCTTCATCTTCTTTATGACCCCAATAAACTAAATGAAAAGCATCACACTCAGGACAAGATAAGTTTGTAACAATAGCATGGTCTTCGTGTTCTTCACAGTCGTGGTCACCACCCCATATTAATTCTGTTCCACAGTTATAACATTTCATTCTATTCTACTCTCTCTATAAGAACTCTTACATTTGGACTATACCAGTTATAAGTTTCTTTCAACCAAGCACGTTTCTCTCGTGCCTCTTCCAGTGTGTATGTTCCCTCTAGTTCCACTGTTCGTTTTACTTCAGGACTTTTATCTTTGTATATTAATTTAAATAACATTTACATTACTCCTTGTGCTTGACTAAATTCATCCTCAAAAGGATTATCTATTTGAGACATTCTACCAGACTTTTTATCATAATGCAAGTAAGAACATACACCGGTCTCTCCAGTATATCTATTTTTTAATATACGAATTGTTGTAGTGCATGCTATAACATCATCATCTGCTTGTTGATTTCTCTCTAAAGCAATCACACTATCAGATAAGTGTGCGATACTTGCACTCCCTCTCAAATGTGATAGAGTAACTTCCTTTCCATTCTCGTGACCTAAGTCTCCTGATGGTCTTCGAAGATGTGATACTAATAATAAACCAACTCCTGTTTCTTCTACTAAAGAACGTAGCTTGGTCATCAATACATCAATAGATTTTCTTTCATCTCCTTCATCTTGGCCACTAACTAAAATAGATAGGTGGTCTAAGAATATCCACTTACAATCTAAAGATTTGGCCATATATCTAACTCTGGATAGTATCTCATCATTACCTATTGAACCAAAGTGGTCAAAGGCAAAGAACCTACCAGAACCTATAGTATCTTTTTGCCACTGATGTAACTGTTCTTTTGAGAATTGATTACGTATCTCTTTGATATACAATCTTTGATTAGCCTCCACTGACATAATATTAAATGCAGTATTCTTTGTGCTTTCTTCTAATGCAAGTATTCCAATATTGTCATTAGAGTTTTTAAGAATATGATGCATCAACTCACGCATAATAGAAGACTTACCCATACCAGCACCAGAAGTAAATGTAACCAACTCTCCTGTCCTCATGCCATATGTTTTTTCATTCATAGCACTCCAAGGATAAGGAATAGTTTCACAATACTCCTCTTCATATAATGAATCTCCTAGCTTGGCCAAGTTCATTATGCCGGCTGGAGTATATGATTCTGCACTCCACCAGTTCTGAACAAACTCTTTTGACTTACCTAGCTTTTGATATTCATTTGAGTCTTTGTAATCTAATCTAACTATTTTACATTTGTTAGGTTCGAATAATTGTGCCACCTTTTGTGAGGCCTCAATCCCAGGCTTATCGTTATCAAAACATACAACGACATTATCAAAACTGTTTAGATACTCCAAGTGCTGCTTGCAATTCTGTACTGCACTTTGTACTCCATTCTTGATTGATACTACTGCCCACTTACTACCTAACATCTCATAGGTAGACATTGCATCTATCTCACCTTCAGTGATAGTAATATATTTACCACCTGATTTAAATAAATTCTGGCCAAACAATAAGGCATCTCCTATGTCACCTTGTGACCATATTCTTTTACCCTCTACTTGGCGAACCTTTGTAGCAACGTGACTACCTTCTGCATTAAAATATTCGTAGTAGTGATGAGATATCACAGAACCATTTCTTCTTATCTTCGTTCTATATTTTCTGGCAGTATCCTCTGATATTCTCCTATCAGTAATGCTCCCATAATCACCAGTACTAGAAACTTTGTTTGTTATTTCTACTACTTTTCTTTCCAACTTTGCCTCTCCTACGTTATTAAATCTTTTGTTACAAGAGAAGCAGAAGGCATGCCCATCTGCATGAATGTTGTAACCATTGCTTGATTCTCCGCAAGGGCATTTCCCTCTACTTACCCACTTACTCTGCATTACATCATACCTACTGCATTAGTCAAACCTATGACAGTGTATATGACTGTGTACCATAATAAAAATTCTACCAATTTGTATTCCTTTCTTTTATTTATTTAAAAGTATAATAAAACATCATAATAAAAACATATAAAATCCATAAAGATAATAATAAAATAAATATATTAATTATTATATTAATTATTATATTAAAATATTTATATATTATATCTAAATAATTTTTCATGTCAATCAAAATCTTTTAATGTTTTTTTATACACCTTCTCTGCTGAAAAAATATCCAAGTCTATGCTGTTCTTACAATCATTTTGTGCATATCTTCTGGCCTCTTCGTTAGAGCAACCCTCTCTCTTGTACTCCTTAAATAATTTTCGATACATTCTCTTCGCATCTTTGTCCCAAAGATTACTCATATTCAACTCCTAATAATTATAAATTAAAAAAAATAAACTAATCAGTAATAGAGCCGGAAAGATATTATTAATCCACAAGTTTTTAGGCTTTGTTGATTCTTTAAACCATTTACCGGTGGCCTTTAATCTTCTTTCTCTTGCTCTATCCATCTTTTAAATGCTCCGCATCAGGCATCTCTGCATCTCCTAACCATACTCCTCCTGATGAATTGGTTACTTGTTCTCCATTATCTTTTTCAATTCCTAATGCTCTTCTTAATTTATAATTCTCTTCATTTAATTGTTTAATTCTTGCGTAAGAGTTTCTTAATTGTTCTTGTAATTCTCTTACATTTTTTTCTAACATTTGTATTACTACTGGGTCGTACATTTTGCCTCCTATTTTCTGGTTAATATATACGCTAATAAAACTATAAACATTCCTAATACTATTCCACCTAGGAAATAATATAATATAAAAATTTCAGTCATTAATGAACCCTCTCTATCCTTACTCCATTTTCAAGAGCAGTGTTCACATCAATACCCCAAGAACGCATAGTGTCCAAGGCCTCTTCTTGTGTTTTAAATTTTAATAATTTGTTATCATCATCAACCAACTGGTCAACTGGAAAGTTCTCTGTCCAAGGACACTTTCTTAACCAGTCATCTGACTTAAATAAGTGGTGTGATATTACGTACATTTTTATCTCTCTTTCTATCATACTTCTTTTCTTTCCTTTTATTTCTTTGTCTATATTTTGTGTCAAGTAAATTTTTTAACACAACATTTTGTATTTTTGTTATAGGATTTATTTTTTGCATATAAATATCTACGTTTATTCTATCACATATAATAATTCTGTGCAACACTACTCATCATCTTTCTTCTCCAACTTATCCAGTAACTTTCTTCCTTTTACTATAGCTCTTTTTTCTGCAAAGGATATCACTTTTTTATCTCCTGATATTGCTCCTATTTTCGGCAGCTCTGGTTTATCCACGAGCTTTATATCCGGTTTAAATGATATCTCTTCTCCAAAGAAAAAGTCTTCTAATTCGTGGAATCCTCCTATATGTAGAAAGATTTGTGGTACAGTTTTATGACCGGCATTTTTAAATCTCCTAACCTTCTCCGCTGTATCTAGTTCTCTCTCTTCGTATACTTCTCCGGCCTCATCTAATAAAGACTTTGCCTCTGCACAATATATGCAGTTCTTTTGTGTGTATATAATATATTTAATCATCTTCATTCTCCTCTATACTTGTTATGTAAAACTCTTCACCAGTAGGAATAAATAATCTTTCTGATTCATACTGGTCACCTCTTTTTTCTGCGGTCTTCCTATCTCTAGCATTAATCTCTTTACGATAGTAGTAAACCTTCTTGGCATATAATGTAAATTTAGGCATCTCTATCTGCCTCGCTATACATTCCAAACTTTGCTATGAAGTTACAAAAATCATCTAGTATATCTATAAATATATCTTGGCCTTCTTCAGTATAGTTTGTATTACCTTCGCTATCCTCTTCGATATAATTATCATAGTCATCTCCTAGTTTTAGTTTCATAACCTTGTCTGCCATATCACAAGTATATTCATTATATACTTCCATACTAAAATAAGTATTACTTGGCATAGCTATCTCTTGATTCATATTTAACAAACTTTAACACAATCCTATCATCATCATCTCTTAAAGACATATTAAAGTGTTCCCATATAAAATTGGCCTCATCTCCATAGATATAAATTAATTTATCTTTAGGTTTCTTTTTTATTTTAATTGGTTTCTTTGGCATCTCTTTGCTCCTTCTTCCATTTTGTAAAGTCATTTAATTCCTGAAAGTGTGTTACTAACATATCAAGTGATTCACACGCACCTCTATACTCTGCTGTGCTATGGCTATCATTACCTTCATACCATTCTGACTTGATATCTTTTACTGCATTTTTTAATCGTTGTAAAGTTATGTTATAACTCATATTTTTTTTACCTCTATTTTTCCTCGTGCTGAATAGTTATATTGTGTGTTCGTTTTATTGTCAATATATATAACATAATTTTTATTTTTACTATACAATTCCATATCACAACCTAGCATTCTCCATAGGCCTTGGTTTAAATCCCAGTGTTCTTGTGGTGTTAAATTGTTAATCATCTATCTTACCTCCTAAATAAAAGCTGCCGAATCCTAGCACTATCATAACTGCTCCAAAGATTAAACTGTTATCATCAGTCGTGCTTGATAGTACACTAACACCGGATATAAATAATACACCTGCCAAAAAATAAAAACAATAATTCATTTCTTTAACTCCTTCCTTGCCATATCAATTAGTCGCAGTAACTTAAATAAATCTTTATTTAAATCATAGTCTTCTGTGTTTAGCTGATACTCTTCAGTCTGCATCTCCTCTAACTTCTCTTCTATATCATCTAGTATAGATATTAATTTATTCTTAACAGTTTGTTCTGGTCTTAACTTCACTACGCACTCTCCCTTTCTAAATCTGCTTGCTGATTCCAGTACCTATCATCTTCTTCTATCTCTTGTATTTCTTTATCTATTAACTTCTGTAATGCTTGATTAATATTCTCTAGTTCTGCTCTTAATTTAATAACACTACTTGTTATCTTCTTTAACTCTTCTGCTCTTCTTATATTATTCTGTATCATATTTATTATCCATTCATTATTTTATCTAGTGATTCTTTTTTAAAATGTTTCTTAACTGCATCTATTATAATGTCTTGTAGCCTGACTAATCCTACTCCTACAAATCCATTCGCTTTAATAATAGCATCTATAACTTCTTCTATATCTACATTATTATCTTTTAAAAAGTCAAGTATTAATTTTTCTCTATCAGTTAGTTTATCTATCTGCATTATTATTCTCCTATTTTTATTAGTCATACTCCACAACCCTCCGTATCACAGTTAGGATAATTAGTACAACCTAAATGTTTTATTTCATAAAGTTCTGCCTCGGTATCTTTTAAAATCTTTATGTATTCTACTAACTCTTTATGTTCAAATCTATCCGTAGGTTCTTCTCCTACTAATAATTCTGCTAGCTCTTCATATTTCTCTTTCCAACTAACCATTAGCAACCTCTCACGTTATGTTTTTCCCAGTATGTGTTCCAGTGTTCAGATACTATATCGTGTATATTTACTTTTTCAAACTCATATTTAGGTTTTAATTTATTTACAACAAAATCTACAGTTTCCGCAAGACATTCTGATTCAGATATCTTTTCTTCGTACCCTTCTATCTCACTTATTCTGTCTTCCCACTCCATTAAATAATCTTTATATCTACTCATAATGATTCTCCTTTAGTATCTGTTGACCAAGACGTACAACCTATCCATAAGTCGTGCCATTCTTCTTTCATTTTATCTATTAATTCATACCAATTATTACAATCTTTAGGCAATGCTATCACTCCTTGTATCATAAGTCTATCAACTTTTTTTATAGCATCACTTAATGATTCACTTTCTTTCATAGTATCTTCTATAATATTCCAAGTCTTATCATTTTTATTCATCTTCAGCCTCCACTTCTACTTCCATTCTTAATCTATGGTTGATGATATCTAACAACATACTTGCTGCAACTGTGTTGCTTGGTGCAGTATCAAACGCTAGGTCTGTTACTAACAATTGTGTAGCAATAATAGTATTAGGTATAGTTACTTTATTTTGTACGTCTTCAAATAAATCTAGTATTTTATCTCTAACTAGCATAACTTGGTCGTCATCACTCAATGGCCTTTTATCATCTAACTTTACTACATTTAATTTTGGTTTACTATTTTTCATTTTTTGCCTCCTTATAATTATATTTTTCTGAGCTATGTAAGTCTTCCCAAATATCATAGACCATATTAAATTTTTTTAAAACTTTTAATTCTTCATCTGTTATGCTTGATATAAAATCCACTTTAAATATTCTTTGACCATAATCATCTTCCCAATAATTATATTCTTTATTGTACTCACCATTAGGTGCATATACTTCTTCCAATAAATCTTCATCAGTCCAGTTATTATCTCTTAATGATACATATTCATAAGATTCGCACTCTCCTTGTACTACTTTAAAAGTTACTAATATCTTTTTCATTCTTTATCTCCTTTAATAAGTAATAATGCCTCTTCTTTAGTTTGTGTTGGCCTATATACTTTCCAATTATCTTTATCATAAGGCATTGTTTCTATTACATATTCTCCTTTAGTATTATGCCTGAAGATACTCATATATAGTTCCTCTACAATCTCTATAAACTCTTGTTGTGTATATCTTTTTATTGATATCTCTTGCACTAAATTTGCAAAGTGTTCTATATTTATTTTATTAAATCTACTCATAGTTTGCCTCTCATTTTATGTAGGCAGTTTTATAACATACCTAGGTTATATTAATTAATCAAATAATCTAGTATCTAATACCGCCAGGTTTTTAAATCCACTCCTGGCCTTCTTCTTTAGTAACTTCCACCAGTCTTTAGTTTCAAATCTTCCAGTAACTGTATTTCTATTTACATTTTGGTACTGTGTTCGATAGTGTTTATTCCTAATAGGGTTACCATATCTATTAAGTTTTTCTATGTGATTATTGTTCATAATTTTTCCTTTCATTTTATATTTAAACATTATCAAATTATTATTATTGTGTCTACTTATATTTATTATAATAATATCCTATAATTAATCTATCCAAATTTCTAGCGGTCTTCCTAACCATTCATCTCCAAAGTACCATATCTTACCTTCTTTAGTATGAAAGTGAAAGGCATCAGTATCTATCTCCTCTTGCCATTTATAGTCAGCACCTTTCTCACTTACTCCCATTTGATAAACAGCATCTAATCTATCTATTAAATCATTTTTATTTAGTCGTATGTGTTCTCCTTCTAATCCTTCTTGCCTTATTCTTAAATATCCATATACTTTTTTAGCTTGATATATAAAAGTTCTAAACTGTATATATGTTTTTTGATATTCTTTTTTTGTCATTTTTAACTCCTATTTTATTTTTTTTTTTTTATTAATTTTTTTATAGCCTTTATAGGTGGAGAGTAAAGGATTCGAACCAATCTTTAGGAAGTTACAGTTCCTACCTAGACACCTTGGCTGTAACTCCAAGGAATTATCTTTTATTACTCTAGGAACGGCCTACGCTGTTTCACTCTATAGGATATCACTCCTATAAATCACACAACCCACAATAGACACTCTCCATATATAAAGGCTACTTTCTAGCCTCTTTTCTCATTGCTCTTACGAAGTGTACAAAGTCCATTTCTTCAACTGCTTTGCCTTTTCTTACTTCTTTGAAAAACTCCTCAACATCTTTAGGAACTTTTTTATTATGTGCAACTTCTACAAATTTTTTTATGTCTTTTACTTTCATTTTATATAACTCCTTTAATTATTGTTAATTTTATTTTTATAAATAATAATTTTAAATATCTTTAGAAGTGTTTTAAATTTTAAATATCTTTAAAAGTGTTTTAAAATTATTATTTATATTTTTATAATACATTATTTATATAATTATTATACCTATATCTGTTATTAGTTTTTCTAATATTAATTGCTGCAATTATACCGCCTTTTGTTTTTTATTATTTGCTTTCTTTATAATTGTTATCTTTGGTAAACTCTTCGGCCTTCCGTTAGTCTTTACCGCCTCTATTATAGTATTATCATTACTTTTAATATAACATCTTCGGCACGTGATACACTGTTGGCCAGTGCAATTTTGTCTTTCTTTTAACGTGTCTTTGTCTACATTGTTAAAGACCTTATCAAAATATTCTGGCCTATTATCTGCCTCTATAACTTTATTTATTAGCGGATTGCTATAAACTAAAATTAAATTATCAGGCTTTTTATTGCTATCAAAATATTTTTTAATAACGTTCTTGCGTTTAGTCCATAATGCGAACGTAGTCCATTTATTCGCCTTTACTATGGCCATTAAATTATTTAAATGTAATTCGTTTATTAAATCGCCATGACTTTGCAGTCTAAAAATATTATCATTGAACATATAATTCTGATATATTTCTCTTTCGGTTAATTCTTTGCCGCCCAAAATATCTGAGTTTCTTTGCAAGGCCTTAACTTGATTAGGAAAACGTGCCATTTCTAAACCTTCGAAACTGTAGCAATGGCCACATATTATTAAATTGTTTTTGCTTGCGTGCATCTTCTGGCAAAATTCATTAGTTAATGTATTAGTAGAAATAGATTTAATGCCTTGCATTTTGCCAATGCCTTGCGATATACATAGTAAATCATTTTTATTCATTGTTGGCCTCTTTGTTTTTGTTGTTAATAATTTGTAATGCATTGATATAATCATTTTGTAGTTCTTCATATTTATAATATGGTATATGATTATTTTCATAATTATTAATTACACCTTGCAATTTAATAATTTGTAAGAAGTTTTTGCGGTCTAATTCTTCTAAATAATCTATTTTTTTATACAGTCTTTCTATTTCTTTTTTATATATTTTTATATCTTTTTTGTGTAATTCTTCCATTTTTGCCTCTTTGGTTATGTTAATAAATCTTATCATAACACTATTAAATAATCAATAGTGCTACAATAAAATTTATATTAGTAACTAGTTATAATTATATCCATTGCTTGCTTTTCATTATAACCTTTTTGTTTATTTAATTCGGCCGCCATTTTATCAATAGTATTGCTATTGCCATAATATCCATTATCTATTTTGAAATAGCCTTTTATATTTTTACTAACTATTACTAATTCTTTTTCATTGTCTTTGTTAGTTTCTACAGTGTGAAAAACACATTTATTAATTAACATATAATTTTTAAATTTTTCATAATCTTTTATCATAGTTTAAACTTCTTCTTTCATATATGATATATTATACATACCTTCAAATTTATCTATGGCCTGTTGTGTTTCGTGTTGTAATCCTTCGGCCTGAAACTTTAAATTGTCTATGTAATCTTCGTAGAATGTTTCTAACTCTTCTTTTAGTTTATCATCTATTCTACTTTCAACATCATAATAAAACTCTTCTGCCTCTTCTATTACTTGCGTAAAACCTGACCAACTATTTTCTAGTCTCTGCTTTAATTTTTTTAAAAGTGCTGCTTTTTTTGTATTGATTGTGTTCATAGTCTTAAATCCTTTTTTTTGTTAAATTAATCATTAATTAAATTAGAACATAAAGCATCATAAAAATATACCTATATATGTTATAAGATAATCTTATAATGCTTTATGTTTTTTCGGCTGCAATTATAGACCTAGCTTTTTATCCATTAATGAAACTAGCTTTTTTCTTAGTAGCCTTTGGCCTTCTTCAGGTATATGCTTTGCTACCTCTTCTTCAGTTAAACTAGCAATTATTACATTTGTTATAAAATCTATATCATCTTCGCCTTGTCTTTCGTCTGCCTCTTTTAAAAGGTTAATCATTGCCTTTATGTCTTCGTCTTTGTTTTTAATTTTCTGGTTCATAACTCACCTAATTAATTGTTAATAATATTTGCCTTCATATATATAGACAACCGAAGAGCCAAAAAGTTCCGCTATAAATGATATAGGAAAAACCTATGGACATTTTATAGATATTGCCGCTCTTATTTGTAGATTTTTTGGCTGCTGCGGTTTGGCTGCAATGACTATGTAAACATTGCTAAACCATTGATAAACTGGCCTTTATAAGTATATTAAGACACTTGCAAGGCAATCTCAATAGACTGTATAGGCTTTTTTATTGCCTGAGAAGACTAACTATAGTTTTTTTTGGCCAGAAAAAGGCACAAGACACACACAGCAGGCCTGCACACGTCACCTGCGTGTATATATCTATATATATATGACCCTGAAACATATTTACAAAAATACTCGGCTTTCTAGACATGAGGCCGAGTCTATATAATTATATATAATTTATATAAAACTATAATTATTATTATTATATACTTGACATAGAGTTTTATATATGTTATATATATTATATATATTATTATATATAATTATATTAAACTATATTATGTTCTATAGAGGCATATTTGCCTTTTTTATTTGATTTTATTCAAAAAAAATGTTATAATTAGTTATGGAAGAGGTAATAAATTTTAAAAAGCACTGGGAAAACAATGTAAGATACCATTGTAAACAAGATTTTCTTACATTTGTGCGTACATTTGCTCCAACAATCATCTCTGATTGGAAAATGGGCAAACATATCCAAGTAATTTCAGAAAAATTAAAACAATTAGAAGCAGGAACTATCAAAAGGCTGATGGTTTTCTTGCCTCCACGTAGTTCTAAGTCAGTAATCTGCTCTAAATTGTTTCCAGCATGGTATATAGGAAGGAATCCAGAACATGAGATACTTACAGTCAGTCATAGCGACCAGCTCTCTAGCGATTTCGGTAGGTCTGTTAGAGATATTGTATCAACTAAGTCTTTTCAAGACGTATTTAAAGGTGTTTCTCTTAGGACAGACGTTAGAGCAGCAGGAAAATGGAAAACAAACAAAGGAGGAAGCTACTATGCAGCAGGAGTCAAGAGTCAAATCGCAGGAAGAGGAGCACATATAGCAATTCTTGATGATGTGATGTCTGAAGAAGACTCATATTCAGAGGCAGGAAGAAGATATGTAAAAGAATGGTACCCTGCAGGTCTTAGAACTCGTATTATGCCTAATGGTTCTATTCTAATTATTAATACCAGATATCATTATGATGATTTATGTGGGTGGTTACTAAAACAAGAATCAGAGTTCTCTACTATTCTACCTTGGGAAGTAATAAGAATACCTGCATGGTTAGATGAAGCAAGTGCTGAGTTATTAGAGTTACCTGTTGGTTCTTCTTATTTCCCAGAGTGGAAAACAGATGACTCCTTAAAGATTGATGAACAAGAAATCAGAGCATCTAATGGTTCACGTTATTGGAATGCTTTGTATATGCAGGACCCTACACCTGATGAAGGTGGTTTAATAAAAAAGAAATGGCTACAGTGGTGGGAATATGATGAACCTCCAGCTTGTGATTTTATTATTCAAACATACGATACTGCCTTTTCTACAAGAACAACAGCAGACTACAGTGTAATTCAAACATGGGGTATCTTTTCACGTTTCTCAGAAAACGAACATGGATACGAAGAGTTTCAACCACATTTAATTCTATTAGGAAACATGCGTGGTAGATTTGAATATCCAGAGCTACGTAGAATAGCACAAATGTTATATGATGAATTTAATCCTGATGTATGTATTATTGAAAAGAAAGCATCAGGACAGTCTCTACTGCAGGATATGCGTAGAGCTGGACTTCCTGTGCAAGATTACATTCCAGATAAAGATAAAGTATCTAGAGTGTATGCTGCCTCACCAATGATAGAAGCAGGCAGAGTCTGGTTACCTAAAAATAAAAAATGGTCTGATGATTTATACACAGAGATTTTACAGTTTCCAAACTCAGCTCATGATGACCAAGTTGATGCTATGACAATGGCAATACACTACATGAAAGAATCCTGGAGACTTACACATCCTGATGACCCATACTATGAAAATGAAAATAATTCTAAAAAAAGGGTTGCTTATTGGAGATTTTAGTGATATACTATACGAGAGAGATAAATTATGGAAAAAGACAAAAAAAAGAAACAACCTAAATCTAAATTAATTATTAAACCAAAAGTAAATATTAATTTAAGTAAAGCAAAAGCTAAAGTTAATTTTAAACTTGGTGATAAAGTAAATGCACAGATACAAGGTTATGGTAAAACTAAAAGTCTTGTCAAAGGGTCAAATAAATTACAAGGTTCTAAAGTTTCTGGTAAACTAGAAGTACAAAGAGGAAGACATGCTTTAGAAGGCAAGGGTGAATATAGGCCAGACACACAAGATAAATCAGGACAACTAACATATAAATTTAAATTTTAAAATGAACCCAGCAGAATTATATACACAACTAGCAACACAACAACCTAAACGTGAAACACCTGTTGTTGAACCTGAGTTTGAAATGCCTGAGTTAAATGATGTTGAAAAACAAAACTTAGCAGATTTTGCCGAAAGTGTATATAAACAATATGAAGATTTACCTATGGCACAACAATTAGGTTTAGCAGTAGCTCCTGGAACTGGTGAAGCTATATCAGCATATGAAACTAAAAAATTTGCTGAAGAAACAAAAGAAGCATTTGAAGAAGGTGATTATGGTGAGACAGCATTAAAAGCCGGTCTTACAACATTAGCAGCTTTAGGTTCTATTCCTTTATTTGGTTTTGCAGCTAGAGGTACAAAAGCAGGTGCTAAATTATTATCAAAAAATATTGATGATATAATTAATAAAACTGCTTCAACCAGTGTAGATGAAACTGCACACGTTATTGATGATGTTGCTGAAGCAGTTCAAAAAACTACTTTAGATAAAGTAACACCTAAAAATACTGTAAAGGCATATAAATTATTTAAAGTAAAAAATAAAAAGTTGTTTCCTTTATTTGTAAAAATGAAAGGTAATAAAGATTTACCAGTTGGTAAGTGGATTAAATCTGAAGCAGGTGAATTAGCAAAGTCAGGTAAAGTAAAATCTTCTGCAGGAGAGTTAGCATATAGACCTGGATTTCACGCTGGAGAGTTTCCAGTAGCTACACACATTGGTGGAAAGGTAGACCCTGCAACAGGTAATAGAATTACAGATAGAAAATTTAAACCTAATATGAGAGAAGATAATCAAGTATGGGCAGAAGTAGAATTACCTGCAGATGTAGATTATCAATCTATTGCTAATAAAAATGCTAGAATAAAAAAAGATGGTATGCCAGATGCAAGAACTGCACATATTACAGATAGAATACCATCAGGAGGATTTTATAAATATAATACAAATCCTAGAATAAAAGAAACAAGTTGGTTAATTGGTGGAGAAATGAAAATAAATAGAATATTAAAAGATGGTGAAGTTAAAGCTATTAATCAAAGTGGAGGAGTAAAAGATTTACCAAGAAGAAAAGAATTATTAGGAGAGGATAAATAATGGCAGTAGAAAAAAATCCATTTGAGAAAAAAGAAGAAACAACAAATGTAATATCAATAAATACACCAAAGCAAGATGAAGGTGTATCTTTTGAAGTAGATACTGATGGTGGAGTTACAGTAAACTTTGGTGAAGAAAATATAGAAGAAGAAGTAACAGCAAAGGAATACTATTCTAATCTAGCAACAGATATGGATGAAGAAGTATTAAAAGATGTTGCACAAACAGTTATTGGAAACTTTCAAGCAGATAAAGATTCTAGAGCAGAGTGGGACTCTATGTTTGAAAGAGGTTTTGATTTATTAGGATTAAAACTAGAAGATGCTACAGAACCTTTTGAAGGTGCTTGTACTGCAGTGCACCCACTATTAATAGAGTCTGCGGTGAAGTTTCAATCTAAAGCATCACAAGAATTATTTCCTGTAGGTGGGCCAGTAAAGGCACAGATATTAGGAACACAATCTGTAGAAAAACAAGAGCAGGCAAATAGAGTTCAAAACTTTATGAACTATCAGTTGACTGAACAAATGCCAGAATACTTTGATGAATTTGAAAGAATGCTTTTTCATTTACCTCTAATAGGTTCTGCTATTAAAAAAGTTTATTATGACGCTGGTATAGAAAGACCAGTATCTGAGTTTGTACCTATTGACCAATTTTATGTATCATACTATGCAAGTAATTTAAGAAAAGCAGATAGGTATACACACGTTATATATCGTAATCCTGTAGATATGCAAAAGGATATTGAGTCTGGTATTTATTCAGATGTAGAATTACCAGAAGCATCTTATCCTAATCAAACTAATCTATCAGAAAAATTAAATACTATTATGGGACTATCACCAACTGCAGAACATGACCCACAATATGTATTATTAGAACAACATTTACATCTTGATATTCCTGACCCAGAGTGTCAAGAAGGTGAGTTTGCTCCTTACATTGTAACTGTAGAACAGGAGTCTCGCCAAATATTAAGTATTCGTAGAAACTATAGAGCTGGTGATACAAATAAAGAAAAAAGGATGCACTTTGTTCATTACAAATTTGTACCAGGATTTAGTTTTTATGGGTTAGGTCTTATACATTTCCTAGGTAATCTAACAATGACAGCGACTGCGGCTATGAGGAGTCTTGTAGATGCTGGACAGTTCGCTAATTTACCAGGAGGGTTTAAGGCAAAAGGAGTAAGAATGGTGGGCGATAACGAACCTATTGCTCCTGGTGAGTTCAAGGAGGTCGAAGCAACAGGTATAGATTTACAAAAGGCGATTGTTCCTCTCCCATATAAAGAGCCTTCCTCAGTGCTATACAACATGCTTGGATTTGTAACTGCTGCTGGTCAGAAGTTTGCAGACAGTACAGAACAAATAGTTTCTGATGCTGCCTCCTCTGGACCTGTGGGTACTACTATGGCTTTATTAGAAGCATCTAGTAAATTTTTTTCTGGTATTCATAAACGATTACATAAATCACAAAGAGATGAATTTAAAATTATCGCAGAAATAGATTATGATTATCTACCTGTAGAATATCCTTATGATGTTCCTAATGCAAGTAGAGAAATATTTAAAAAAGATTTTGATGGTGCAGTAGATGTTGTACCTGTTAGTGACCCAAATATTCCTAGTAATGCACATAGAATGATGTTAGCAAACATGGCATTACAAATGGCACAACAATCACCACCAGGTATGTTTAATTTAGAAGCATTAAATAGAACAATATTAAATGCATCTAATATGCCAAACATAGAAGAGATATTACCACAAGCACCGAAGCCACAACCTTTAGACCCAGTATCAGATATTGCTGCTGCTACAAAAGGTTTTCCTATAGCTGCATTTATGGGACAAAATCATGATGCACATATCCAAGTAAAGATGGCATATTTACAAGACCCTGCAAATGGAGCAAGTCCTATTATGGTTAGAGTAAAACCAATATTAGAAGCAAATATACAAGAGCATTCTATTATGAAATATCAAGAACAGATTAATGGAACAACACAAGCTATGTTAGAGCAGATACCAGAGGCACAAAGAAACCCAACAGCTATAGAAGCTGTAATGGCTGCTGCAGCACAAGATGTATTAAATGCAAATAAACAAGGACCAGCTATGTCACCAGAACAACAACTGGTTGCATTAGAGCAGGCAAAAGTAGAATTAGAAAAAGAAAAACTAAAACTAGATGCTGCAAAAGAAAATGCAAAAATATCTATAGAAGCACAAGAGTTAGATATTAAACGTCAAGCACAAATGTTAGATGCACAACACAAAGGTATTAGCACCTCACTTAAATCACAAAAAGCTGTTGATGATAGAACTAGCAGAGAGGCCTTGAAACAATTAGACATAATGACTAAATTATCTATAGAGGAAGAAAAATTACAATTAGAACAACAAAAGCTATTATTTGATTCTGCAAAGAAACAAGTAGATGTAGAGCAAAAAGAAGATAAAGAAGCATTAAAGTTTTTGAAAGATATTGATAAATAGTTTTCTAGGATTTATTAACTTCTACTGACTGACCTAGCAGACTCGCCAAGACAGTAGATTATTCAAGGAGAAGAAAATGGCAAACACAACTTTTAAAGGACCAGTGAGGTCTGAAGATGGCTTTAATGCTATCACAGAAAATTCCTCTACTGGTATTATTACTACAGATTTTACTTATGGTAGTGCTGGAATGGTAGCAACACCTACAGTATTAGCTGATGGTGATATAACAATAACTAAAGCAACACATGGTGGTAGAATTAATTTAGTGCCGGATGGTGGACAAGATAATACTTATACACTTCCTGCACCTGAAGCTGGTGTTGCATATAGATTTGTTTATGGTGGTTTAGCTACTGATGCAACTGATGCAATATTTATAACACCTGGTAATACTAATTTTTACAAAGGTAATATTGTGCATTTAGATACCAATGCTGATAATGCTGTTGTATATCCAAATGGTAGTTCAAATAGTAGTCTGCAGTTAAATGTTCCTGCAGCTTTTGATGTTATATTCATTGGTCTTGATAGTACAAATTATCAGGTTTATGGACATGTAACTTCAACAACTGCACCTGCATTTGCAGACCAATAATAGTTGAATGGAAATATTTGACGAAGTATTAAAAGCCTATAGTGAGGAATCTAGAAATCTAAAAGAAACATTAGGTAATGGTTCTGCAGAAGACTACTCTCACTATAGGCAATTAGTTGGTTCTATTGCAAGTATTGAATGGGCCACACAAACATTAAAAACAATTTTAAAACGTAGAATGGAGGATGATTAATGCAACAAGTCGCATTAGGAAGTGCAATGAAAAACAGTTCTTGGATATCTGATGATAATAAAGTAGACCCAGATATATTACCAGAACTACCAGGTTATCATGTTTTAGTTAGACCTATAAGTATTAAAGAGAAAACTAAAGGTGGTATATTATTACCAGATGCAGTTAAAGATGATATGGCATATTTAACTACAGTTGGTAGAGTATTAAAAATAGGAGATTTAGCCTATCAAGATATAGATAAGTTTCCAAATGGTCCTTGGTGTGCAGTAGATGATTACATCTGCTATGGAAAACATGCAGGACAAAAGTTATTTTATAAAGGTGTTAAACTATTATTATTATTTGATGACCAGATAATAATGAAGGTTGGAGACCCAACACATTTAGACCCTACATTTAATTTAACAAAAATGTAAATAATACTTGAAATAAAATAAAATATGTGATATAATTATTATGAGAAGTACGTAATGCGTTTGTTTCGTACACAACGGAGGATAATATGGAAGATAATTGGAGTGAGGTAGATACCTCTAAAAAGACAGAAGAAAATAAAGTAGAATTTGAAGTAGAAAAAGAACCAGAAAAAGTTGAGGCAAAGCCTGAACCGGTTCAAGAAAAGAAAGAAGAACCTAAAAAAGAAGAGCCAAAAGAACTAGATGGTATTCAAACAAAAGGTGCAGAAAAAAGAATTAGACAGTTAATACGTCAAAGAAAAGAAAGAGACGAACAGATAGCTGACCTAATCAGACAGAATGAACAATTAAAAAATTCATACAGCACAAAAGAAACAGAGTTTAATAAAGTCAGTAGATTAAACTTAGATGCAACAGAAAAACAATTAAAAGATAAATTAGATTTAGCAAGAAGTGCATATGCTGATGCTTTTGAAGCACAAGATAAAGAAAAATTATTAAAAGCACAAGAAGCATTAAATGAAGCACAAACTGATTTAAAAAATGTTGCAGTAACAAAAAGTAAATTTACTGAACAACCAAAGCAACAACAACAGGTACAGCAACAACAACCAGTGCAACAACCTGTTCAGCCAGACCCAAGAGCTGTAGACTGGCAAGCAAACAATGAATGGTTTGGTAAAGATAATGTTATGACTGCTTCAGCTTTAGCAATAGATGCTGAATTAAAAAATGAAGGATACAGTCCTAATGATGAAGATTTCTATGATGAAATAGATAAAAGAATGCGTACAGCTTTTCCTAATAAATTTACACAAACGGAAGAGCCAGTAACAACAGAACGAAATGATGGTTCGTCATCACCATCTCAAGTAGTTGCAGGAGGGTCACGTTCCTCTCCTAACCCAAAGAAAGTTAAACTATCTCAAGAAGATGTTAGATTAGCTAACAAATGGGGAATACCACTTGAACAGTATGCTGCCGAAAAGATGAAGGTAACTAAATCTGAAGGTGACTATACAACAATAAATATGCAACGTGGAGGTAAATAATGACACGAGTAAATACACGTAGTTCTCAAGTAAGGGAAGCTAACGAAAGAGCACAAACAGAGTATGTATTTGAAGAACCTAATCAAACTCAAATTCCAAAAGAAATTGAGGAGAAGTTCAAAAATTCAGGCATGACCTTGGGGTGGCTTCGTATTGATTTAAAAGGTAATGAAGATTATCAAAATATCGGTAGGAAACAACAACAAGGCTGGGAGTTTGTAACTCCGGAGGAGGCACCAGAGATGGGAGCAACTTCAGTCGTGAGGAAGGAAGGTCGCTATTCAGGAGTAATCTGTCGTGGAGATTTAGCACTAGGTAAAATACCTACGTTCAAACTGGAAGCGAAAAAAGCACATTACTTAAACAAGTCAAAGGAGATGATGGGAGCTGTTAATCAACAATTGATGGGCGAAAACAATCCTTTACCTGTAAGTAATACAAGTAAGAGTTCTGTAACAAAGGGGAGAGCACCTAAGTTTCAGGACTAATTTTTTAACAACTTTTTTTCTTAAAGGAGAATTATTATGGCTACAAGTCTTAATCCATTTGGTTTTCTCCCTGCTCGAAAAAGAGATGGTCAGCCAAACACTGAAGGTTATGGACAGATAGTACAACCTGTTTCAAATTCAGCTATTGGTATCGTATCACTTCTTCCAAACGACATTTATGCTGGAGATTTGATTGTTATTGATACTGCTGGAACTATTACACCTTTGGCCTCAACTTCATTGAAGCCTTCTGGTGTTTTCCAAGGATGTCAATATGTAGAAAATGGAGAACCAAAATTTTCTAGATATTTCCCTGGTGGAACATGTGTTACTGATGTTAAACTTCATGTCATTACAGACCCTGCACAAACTTATTTTGTTCAAGCAGACTCTACCTTATCTGATGGTGAGATTGGTATTGTAAACAGTTATACTGCAACTGTATCAGCCGCTGATGCTGGTAGCAGAATTACTGGTCAATCTAACTATAGATTAGTAGGAGCTCCAGTTGGAGTTGCTGTTGAAATAGGTGCACATGCAAGAATTGTTGGTAGAAAAGACATTGATGGCGATTCTGTTAATGGAAACGTAACTGACACTGACCAATATCCAATCGTTGAAGTATACTTGAGTGGACACAGAAGTAATTTTGTAAAAGCACAAGTTTCAACATCTGTATAATAATTTAGGAAAGGAAATATAATATGGCAATAAATAGAGCTAGTATTAGCAAAGAACTCCTTCCTGGATTGAATGCAGTCTTTGGAATGGAGTATGGAGAAGTTAATAACGAACACGAGCCTCTATATGATATAGAGAACTCAGACAGGTCTTTTGAAGAGGAAGTCCTTTTCACAGGATTTGGTACCGCACCAACTAAATTAGAAGGTGCTGCTGTATCTTTTGATAACGCAAGTGAGAGTTATGTCGCAAGATATAACAACGAAACTATCGCATTAGCTTTTGCTATTACTGAAGAAGCAATGGAGGATAACCTCTATGACACTTTTTCAAAGTTAAGAGCAAGAGGTTTAGCTAGAGCAATGGCAAATACAAAGCAACAGAAAGCTGCTGCAGTTTTCAACAATGCTTTTAACGCTGGTGTTGATGCTATCGGTGATGGTCAAGCGTTTATTAGTACAGCACATCCAACAGTTGTTGGTGGAACTCAAAGTAATAAAGCAAACAATGGTACAAATGCTGACTTATCTCAAACTACACTTGAAACATCTTTAATACAGATTCAAAAAATTAAAGATGATAGAGGTATTTTGGTAGGAGCAGGAGCAGTATCATTGCACGTACCTAACGATTTAATCTTTGTTGCTGATGTAATTTTAAACACTCCAGGTACAACTGGAAGTGCAGACAATGACATTAACAGTCTAAGAAACATGGGCATGGTGCCTAATGGTTTCTTTGTGAACAGAAGATTTAATGACCCAGATGCGTACTTTATTAAAACTGACGTTCCTAATGGTACTAAGATGTTCGTTAGAACACCTTTACAAACTAAAATGGAACCTGATTTCGATACCGGAAACATCAGATTTAAAGCAAGAGAAAGATATTCTTTTGGTGTATCTGATTGGAGAGGGTACTTCGGAAACCCAGGAGTCTAATACAAATTATGGGAAGGTATGAGTTACTCTGCCTTCCTATACTAATATCAAGGAAATAATATGACAACAAACATTACATCAAAATTTATACAAGGTACTGGTGTAGCAGTAACCACAGAGGGCGATACTCGTATTTTAGCAATACATGCTTTCTCTACTGTTAATGGTACATTTGATATTGAGGACTCTAAAGGTAGTAAAATTAAGTTTCAAGTTCCTGCAAGTGGTCAAGCAGATATTTATATAGGAGAGTTAGGTATTAGGTGTAGAGGTACAGTAAGTGTATCATCTCCTGGTGCTAATGGTGGTGTAACTTTAATAGTAGGATAACACATGCCTTCATTTTCATTTTTAAAAACAGATTTAATTAATACCACTGAAAATGATTCTTCTGAATATGAAAGTCAGATACCTAATATTGTAGAAAGAGCAGAAAGTAGATTAATGAAAGAACTAGATGATTCTGGTTTAGATAATTATTCTACATTTACTTTCACTGCAGGCAACCCAATAGTTTCTGTTCCTGATGGAACATTAGTTGTTCGTAATGTAAATTACAAAACAAGTGTCTCTTCTAATATCACAACATTATTACAGAGACCATATGAATATGCAATAGATTATTTTCCACATGCAAGTGCATCTACAGGAACACCAAGATACTATGCAAGGAAAAATAACACAGAGATTTATGTTGTACCTACACCATCTTCAGCACTTAGTGGTGAGATACAAGTTACAAAAAGACCTTTAGCATTATCTAGTGCTACAGGTACAAGTGCTACAACATCAAACTATTTTAGCGAGTTTTGTTATAATGCTTTGTTTGATGCGTGCATGGTAGAGTCCATGATATTTATGAAGAACTATTCTTTAGTTCCTGCTATGGAACAAAAATATCAAGGTTCTATTACTGCATTAAGAAATCAAGCTAGAAGAACTAGAAGAGATGATATGGAAACACCATCTAATCAATTAGGTGGTCCAACACCAATAGTTAAGAATGCAGACTAATGGCTATTAATAGAAGTAATATAAAACTACAAGTAACAAGAGGCAATAAAATGAAAAATTTAAAAGACATACCTGAAGGAAATAAAGGTAAAGGTTTATCTCAATTACCTACACCAGTAAGAAATAATATGGGATTTAAAAAACAAGGTGGTAAAATTATGAAAAGAAAAGGTGGAGGTATGGCATATCAACTATATGGTGGTAGCACTAAAAACTTTTCTGATGGTAATAAATTTATACAATCTTTTTATGATAAAGGAGGAAAGTAATGGGACAGTTTATAGGAAAAACAATTATAGAAGGTGGTCAAGGTAGAACCATCAAAAAGTATGATTTAAATAATATTGTAGGTAGACCAACTGGACAAGGTTATGGTAAAGCAAGAACTGGACCTCAGACAAAGGGACCAATCGAAGCTGTATCAGATGTTGAATATCCACAAGGTGAACCTTTTGATATAGAAAAGTAAATGCCCAAGGAGAAAAAGAAAAAGGGCAAAGGCATGAAAGGCATGTCTATTAAGAGTGGCGACAAAAGACCCACTAAGCAAGGAGCAGGTCTTACAGCAAAAGGTGTCGCAAAATATAGGAGGCAAAATCCAGGAAGCAAGCTTCAGACTGCAGTTACTGAAAAGAATCCAAAAGGTAAAAGAGCAGCAAGAAGAAAAAGTTTTTGTGCAAGGTCAGCAGGACAAATGAAAAAATTCCCAAAGGCAGCCAAAAACCCTAATTCACGATTAAGACAAGCGAGGCGTAGATGGAGATGCTAAATTTCATATTTAATAAGTAATATACCACATTTCAAATGTTGGGTGAGAAAAGAGTTTACACACAATCATGAAATGTATCATGGTGAGTATTTACATGGACTAGCGATTGCGGTCAATACTTTACCAGACAGATGTTTAAGTTTCCAGGTAGTTTTTACTGGAGTTAATGAAGAAGAAAATGTAACCGGTGGTGCAATGTGGGCACGAATGCCAATCACAAGTTTGGTGGCAGATGAACCACTAGAAGAGATGCCAGAAAGAATGGATACTCATTTAGCACAACCTTGGGACTGTTCCTCTAGAGGTCATTCTATAATAGTGATGGATAGAATAAGTTCTAGTCCTTGGTACTGTAAAATAGGTGGTGAGTTTTACAAAGGTCGTTATATGTTTACTGTTGATTATACTGATAGTTATATAAGTGATGACCCAGCACAACACAAACAAAGTCACGTACTGCAGTTAATAGATGCAGACAAATGGACAGGTAATATCGTGGCACTACCTAACAATAGGGTAAGAGTAACTAATCCTGCTTTATGGGTGACAGGTGAAGGTCCTCCGGATTTTATACCAAGTCAGTATATTCATTCTGCAGAGATACATGATAGTTATACAGATGCCCACACAACATTTGATAACTTATATAAACAGGAGAAGAAACGTGGGAAAACTAGAAGATAATATTATGAAGTCTTTAAAAAAAGGTATGGTTGGTAAAAAAATACGCATGCCTTCAGCAAGTGGTCAAGCAAAATTAAATAAACAACTCGAAGCAGGAGTTAAAAAAATAATGTCTGATTTTATGTCAAAAGAAAAAAAACAAGAAGGAGGAAAAATTATGGCAGGCAAAACATCTAAATACAGAGCTAAAGGTGGTATGGTAAAACGTATGGCCGGTGGTAAAACATCTAAGTACAGAGCTAAAGGTGGCACAGTCAGTAAGATGGGTGGAGGTATGATAGGTTTTAAAAAGACCTCTAAGTACAAAGCTAAAGGTGGAGTAGTTAGTCGTATGGGTGGTGGTAAAACATCTAAGTACAGAGCTAAAGGTGGAAGAGTTAAATAATGGCTGCTAAAAAGAAAACTAAAAAGAGTGGTGCTAAACCCACTAACCCTTCTTTATATGCTAGAGTAAAATCTGAAGCTAAAAGAAAGTTTGATGTTTACCCAAGTGCATATGCTAATGCTTGGTTAGTTCGCACCTATAAGAAACGTGGTGGTGGATATAGGAGTTCGTAATGGCTAAACCTAAAGGTGGACTTACAGCATGGTTTGGCAAAGGACCTAAAGGTGATTGGGTAGATATAGGAGCACCTAAGAAAAAAGGTAAGTTTCAATCTTGTGGTAGGGCAACTACAAAAGGTAGTAAAAGAAAATATCCTAAATGTGTACCAAGAGCAACAGCTAGAAAAATGACTAAATCACAAATAACAAGTGCTGTTAAAAGAAAAAGAGCAAAGGCACAAGGAGTAGGTGGTAAACCTACAAATGTAAGAACATTTAAGAAAAAGAAAAAATCATGAAGATAACATCTGAGTTAATTAATACAGTTCATAATATATCTTGGTTTGATGGAATACTTTATATCATACTTGGTTTATGTGTTTATGCAGCATACAGATGGATAAAAAATAAAATATAATTCGTTTGACTCTATGAGTTGGAAGTAAGTATTAACTGAAGAAACGCACTAACTTTAATTAGGAGGTGTCGTATGGATAATCAAACATTATTTATATTTACAAAACAAAAGGAAGAATATAACATGGTAAAACAATTAAGAAAACTACCAAGTCAATTACGAAAGGCTTCTAAACTTCATAGAGGCCAAGCTAAAATAATTGAAAACTATGTGAGAAAAAATGAAAAAAAGAAAAGACCCAAAAGTAGGAACAGGAAAAAAGCCTAAAGGTTCTGGTCGTAGACTATACACAGATGAGAATCCAAAGGATACAGTAAGTATTAAGTATGCTACTGTAGCAGATGCTAAAAAAACTATAGCAAAAGTAAAACGAATTAAAAAACCTTATGCTAGAAAGATACAGATACTAACTGTATTA
>Ga0208919_1000153_pt1 | contig 50063 bp, 43 predicted proteins | sample 4_EtaG_FD_184076 | JGI IMG/M metagenome (GOLD analysis project Ga0208919, IMG submission 184076) | Marine viral communities from the Subarctic Pacific Ocean - 4_ETSP_OMZ_AT15127 metaG (SPAdes) (version 3) | ecosystem: Environmental > Aquatic > Marine > Oceanic | place: Pacific Ocean | collected... | reverse complement strand
GTCGTTGCCAAGCTGAATAATCGCCCCAGAAAACGCTTGGGGTATCGGACACCGGCACAAGTGTTCCTGGGAGAGTATTCAGGAGCGCTGGAAACCGCGGGTGCTGCGCTTAATGTTTGAATTCAGGGCCTGCATACGGCCATTCATAATACTTCCTAAATCAAAAGAGAGAAAACATTAACATCAGAAAAACAACAACTAATCAACAGCAAGCCCTTAAATCCAACCACTTCTTTTTAAAATGTGGCATAGGTCAAGAAACTGACTCCAAAACCCAGCCACACTTCTAACATCCTGGTCAACCCTCTACCAAATAGACAACATCACCATCATCAGGCTTTATTCAGACCAATTGTCAAATCAGTCTGGTTATCAACGAGCGCCTTCAGTAAACCAAAAATCCCCAGCCCGACGGGCATATAAAGAATAAACCCAAGTCCGCCAAAGTAGAGAGACACGATTAGTCCCCCGAGGGTGTAGAGCAGCATAAAGACAACCATCGCCTTCCCGAATCGCTCTCTTTTCTTCATAACACTCGCTAGGCGATCCTTGTCTTCAGTCCCAATCAGCAACTCGCCTTCACAATCTGGGCAAGTAGCCTTATTGGCTTTCAAAAGGTCGGCAATCCATGGTGAATCTTCGCAGAAACAAGAGCTGCATGAGGGACACTCGAAATCAATGTTTTCAACTAAGGCTTTCTCTTCTTTTGTGCAGGCTTCTTTTTCACTCAATGCTGTACTCTCCAATACTGGGTTATTGATACACTATCGCTAAGCGACCTGGTTGCGCACCCACTCTCGGTTCTTCAGGCTGAGAGTAGCGTTTCCTCTGCATAGACCTCGGCGAAGATAGCCGTGATTGGCCGGTTTGGCTGTTGCGCATGGCGCTGTTTGACTTCTTTTGATAGACGCGTGAGCTCTTCGCTGGGCTTGGCCCACTGCGCTTCGGGTAACGGCTGAGACCACTCATCAAGGCTCGCCGGTAGCGTCTTCTGTCCGGCCTTTTGGATAACGCGTATTTCCCATTCCGCCAGATGGAAGGGAGTCGTCCATAGGTCGATAATGTGCCACAGGTACCACATCGTGACCTTGAACAGGCCTACTTCGCCCTCGCGGTAACGGCGGTGCAACCGGCGCCGGGCATTATGGAAGGTATGCACACCCTCGTAGGGCGGATCGCCGGGGCGATACAGGCCGTGCGGGTCTTGGAGTTCCTCGCGAGTATTGACCTCGTACTCCATATAAGCCCGCACCGCTTCCCAAAGCTCCAATGCCAATGGCATGCCGGGCTGTGATAACTCCAGGAAGTGCTGCTGCCCGGTTTCAGGCTCGATAAAGCCTATCCCCAAGCCATACTGACGCTGCACACCGTATTGCGTTACCCCTTGCGCCTGGGTCACCCAGGCTGCCACGTTTTCCCAGGGCACGATGATGGGCGGTTTTCCGCCACCCGGCGCAAAGGCCACCTCACGGCGCTGGCGATGAAAACGCGTAGGCACAGCCTCACGGAACTTGAAGTGGAAGTGGGCTTTAATCACTAAGGCTAATAGTAATATCAATATCGAGAACACAACGGCCTGAGCAAATACCTCATTAAAGAGCCCAGCAATCCCTACGTAAAATAGTGCGATATCCTTTCCTATTATCCACATTAGCCCCCCCCCCAACATTGGAATAATAAAAACCAACATTAAAAAACCTATAAAAGGTATGCCTAACGTAAACTGCCAAGTGAAGGGAGTAGGAAGACTGCCGCCGAAATCCAAGTAGGCATCGTTTACTTCCCCAATCGCCTGATTGAAATCCAAGGGGGCTACACCCGTAGGCAAGGGGACTGGCGACAGGTAAATAACCTTGCCACCTGGAAATGACTCAACATCACCAGCCCGGTGGGGATGGAGAATATCAGGCCGAGGCGAGTCCGGTATCTTCTGGTTCATAACTGACATCCTTGTCGCGTTAACATAATCATGCTTTGAGCCCCTGCCACCGGTAGGGCGACATCGGGTGCTGCACATATGGCGCTAGGTATTGATGGCCTCGGCGTCTTCCCCGCCCTGGTTAAGCCTCCTCTGTAGCTTGGCACGCCCCAAGTAATTGATCATCGGTAAGGCCAGTAGGCTCGATGGGGCAGTGGGTAAAGCGCCGATCGCGAGGAGTACCATAGATGGGATAGACCACTTCTCTTGGCCAGGCTTATAAGCATAAGCCCTCAATGCCAGTCCAGAGAGGACGAAGATGACACAGGCCAAGGCATAGGGGTAGAGAAACGCGACATTGTTGTGAGTGGTATACAGCAACCCACCGCCAGCGACCAGAACGACATAAAGAAGAAGACAGCCGATACCGATATCAGGCGTAACCTCCTGCTGGTGAATATCCCGCTCCTTCAGAAAAGCAAACAAGGGGTCTTGAAGCGGCCCCGCATGCTCCGTGTGTACGATTCCTTCCTTCGGGCTCATCCCGAACAGCTGCTTGTTGTTGGCATTGCGAATTTCTCCAATACCGGCCTTCTCGGGGTCATCGGTCTTGCGCCCATTCTTTGTCCTGAGTATCAGCTTTAGAGAGTCATCATGGGACACAAGCCGGTCATACAGCGATTGAATAAGCTCAATATCAAAAGACGTTTTAAAACTTAATGGAAGCACGCACACTCTCCTTAACACGAAGGTTTAATTGAAAGCAAAATCAAGAAAAAGACATACTTTCACCTTTATCTTTTAATGCTCTCTTGTTGACAAACTTTATTTTCGGCTTGGCTTCTGAAGAAATTGCTAAATTTTGATTAGCCGCTTCTATTATAGCGACGTACTAAAAAATGTTTTATAAGTCTGGTATCAGGAGAGCGACTTTCATCTACAAGCGCAACCACACCTTTTAGCAAAAAAACATGCTCTAAACACTCACTAAACCTAGCCTTTCATAGAACATTAACTTTCCCCTCTTCATACTCCGCATCAGGCAGATGCTCTTTGAAGAGCTGAATGCGCTCATCCAATTCGTCTGCGCGGCAGAAAATAAAGTGGGTGCGTGGCCTATAGTAGGAGTTTTTGCTAAAAGGCTTCCATTGATAGGTCAGCGCAATAATGCTGCGTTTGCGCCATACCTTGATATGCTCGGTTTTCTCCCACGTCCACTCTTCATGTCGACTATTACTCTGCTTCGCCTGTTGCGACCCCATGATCCACGCCATCAGCCCCATCCCTAATGGCCCAATCCCCGCAATCACGAGGGAAGGATCCATTAAAATCAGCACACCCACGATGGGCAACAAAATAATCGCAGACCACTTCAGGAAAGAAGCAGCGGCAGCCTCTTGTGGCTTCCATGAATACTCCTCAGCCAACGTTTCGGTAAAGCGGTAGACAAGTATAGTGGTATCATGGGTTACGCTCATGGAGATCAGCATAAAAAACAGAAACGCCCCCCCTCCCACCAGAAAGGAAAAAAATAATGTCTCTGCCAGGAGGGACATGGCATAAGCCGCACCTATGTTAATTAATGTCAATACAAACAATATTGTATTAGTCACAAAGGTATTATAATTACGCGCTCTAATTTGCCACGCCATGATCGCTGGCTCATCGGCATGTTTCCAGGGTATTTCGGGAATATAGTCCTGCTTGGGTTGAATAAACCACATACCTGTATCCTTACTCTTCTGGGGTTATGGGAACCATGAGTTCAAAGCGGGGAGGCGCGCTGAGCCCCCAGTTCGGATTCCCCTATAAGGCATAGTTACTAAACACCTTAAGCTCTCGCTCGTGATACGGAACGTTTGGCAATGCCTTTCTCAGGTATTGGATATTTTCGTCAAAATTATGCGGCTGACAATAAATGGTGCTATAAAAAAAAGTCTCTATTCCATCTTCGTGAATATCAGTAAAACGTAAGCCAATTAAATTCCGCTTACGCCAAGCTACAATTTCCTCGGCTTCCATCCATTCTATTTCTTTATGTTGAATTTTATTCTGCTTCGCCTGTTTCCTTCCCATCATCCATGCCATTAGGCCCATTCCCAATGGCCCGATACCCGCAACCACCAGCGAAGGATCCATTAAAATCAGCACACCCACGATGGGCAACAAAATAATCGCAGACCACTTCAGGAAAGCAGCAGCGGAAGCCTCTTGTGGCTTCCATGAATACTCCTCAGCTAACGTTTTGGTAAAACGGTAAACAATAATGGTGGTATTATGGGTTACGCTCATGAAAATCAACATAAGCAACAGGAACAACCCCCCTCCCAGTAAAAATGAGCCTAACAATGATTGTCCAAATAAGGACATTACATACCCCCCCCCCAAAGCAATGAGTGACATTGGAATTAAAGCAAGATTATCCGGAGTGGTGTTATAATTACGGGCTCTAATTTGCCATGCCATGACTGCTGGCTCATCGGCATACTTCCAGGGCATTTCGGGAATATAGTCCTGCTTGGGTTGAATAAACCACATACCTGTATCCTTACTCTTCTGGGGTTATGGGAACCATCAGTGCAAAACGGGTGGGCGCGCTGAGGCCCTGGCTCTCCTCGCTATTGGGTTCGATCTCTTTTTTTCCTGCGGCAGCGTTGGGCTTGTAAAAGGTGAAACTTAAGGTGTTGTCGCTTGAGAGCAACTCTTCGGCATAGTCCACCGTGAGGATGAAAGAGGCATTTTTCCCTTGTTCGCTGGCCGGAATCCAGGCCTGCCAGATACGCACATCGTCTGGGTTATATTCTGTGTCAGCGGGTAACGCTGCGCCGCGCTCCGCTTGTTGCGAAGGACTCTGCTCGAAGCTATCGCCCGGTGCCCAGAAGCCGTCTCCGGCGATCTCGGAGATTCTGACGATGTCACCTGCTAGCGAAGCGGGGAAGGAGATTTGTAGCCAATAGCCATGATACGTAGTGCTCATTCTACCTGGGCTGTAATTGGACGCACTAGACATATCGAATGTCGTATGACTTACTTGTGTCAATTTGACAGAGGGGCGTAGCAGAGTTTCCATCAACGCCTGCCACTCGTTTTTTTCGCCTTCGTCGGTTTGCTCCCACTGATACTCTCCATTGCCCCAAGTGCTGGTGTATAGCCAAATGCGCACCCCTTCACGGTTATAGCGGGCGGCAAAATGTGAGGCGATTAGGTGAATAATACCCGCCGCAAACAGAATGCCAGAGACCCACCCGCCAAGTATCCAAGCGAAAGCTTTTGAACCTGCCCGAGCTGCACCATAAATTTGAGCACCGGCTGTACCAGCCATAGCGAATCCTGCAAAAGCTTTAACTGCTAAGGCCAAACGCTCTTTCCCACTTGTCGCCTCTCCATAGTCACTTAGGCTATTCCACGTATCGAGCCCTGCAGAGATTGCACCGATAGCCGACAAGCCCGCCACTCGCGTGGCTAATTTGGCCGCTAAACGCGCCGTTTGCGGCGAGTTCTGACCTGACCATTCGGTAATACCAGCCTTTGCTACTTCTGTCATAGTTCGTGACAGCATGAACTTTTGCGTAGCATACTTGTTCCAAAATGGCATGACCCATAGGCTCATTGTTGCACCAGCGGCGAAACTGGCGGTCGTCGCCAAGTTCCGTGCTTCCTCTCCATCAATGCCTTCTTTGTTAGCGGTGCGTACCGCTTCCTGAAAGTTGTAGAGGTTTAGCCCTGCAATTAAGAGTGGCAACCCGCCACCCAGTCGTTCGACTAACCCCGTTAGATGTCGACGAGCAGCCCTCACGCCGCCCATGATTTTTAAGCGGTGTATTTCACGCTGTTCGTAAAAACCGACGGAGGCAAGATTATTCGCACGCGCCTGATTGCCGGGACTACTGCGGTCAAGGGTATCGTCCGCAGCGGTGACACGCCTGGGTTCATCATAGGCATGCTCGTAGCGTTGTTGCTCCAGTCGCTTCATCTCATCGACATTTCTTTGCCGCTTTGCGGTACGGATGTCTGTGGTTAGCTTCCAGGACTTTTCCCGCCATTCGCGGTGCTTAGCCTCGTACTCAAGGTCTAGCACCAGTTGTGATGAAGCAACATCTGGATGGACAAGAACGACCATAAGGGGGTGCAAGAGTGCTTTGGTTGCTTTTGCCACAGACACTTGGCCTCTGGCACTTAAGGAAGGAAGAAAGTGGTAGGCGATGCTTTCCCAAGCTTTTTGTGTTGGCCCGTTCACCCCCACGCGCAAGGTATCAAATGCCTCTTTTACATGCGGTGCCAGGGCTTTATAGGCGGGATGACTCTGCACCTTTTCGTACTTGAGGATACCGCGAAATGCACTGATCCGCGAAGCCACGCTCGCAGCGCCAATGCCATTATCGGCGGGTTCTCCATCTTCCGTACCTTGTTCAATAAAATGTTGTGCAATGGTTTCAAGGGCCTCGGCCAAGGCGGGGTCAAGGTTACTCATCGCAAAACCAATCAATGAGTCGCTCGCTTGATAGGTGTCATTCAACCAAGCACGGCCAGTCTGCGTAGCGCCGAGGGCTTCAATCACCATGCAACCAAATTCATGAATGCCCTGGTTCTGCTTGACATTGCAGGTATCAAAACAGAGCTCTTGGGCGGACAGCGGCAAGCGTTCTAGCCAAGTAATCAGATCCGCCAAGCTGTTTTCGATATGCGCCTGCAGACGCTCAAGCTGTGGCACTTTTTCGGTCAGAAAAGCGATGGCCTCATCCAGCCTGACATCAAGGCGGGGAAGCTCTTTGCCATGCCACTCTTCATACTGCTCGCTATTACGATTGGGGGGGTTGGGCATGCCTAATTCGATTAGCTCTTCTCGAATCTCTGTTACGCGCCTTTGCCTAGCGATCAATGTATGATCAGAACCGTTCTCTGCCCTTTTCATTGCATCGAGCAGTTCACCAGTCTTAACGGTTATTTCACGATAACGCTCTGGATCTTGGCGCGCTTCATCACTGATCAGGTCATCAATATCGATCAGGCACAGGGATTTGACGACCTGCGCGGTCTCAAGCTTATGACCGTGTTCATCCAGAAACGCTTCTAACTCCATTTCGCGACCGGCTAACGCCATGTGCAGATCGTTAACAATCCCCAAATCGTCATCGAGCGCTACAAAGATAGCTTCATCGTGATTATCGATATTGGCGAGAACGCTAGCCTGGGTTATCTCCGGCTTGACCTCACAATGCCGATAAACGCTTGCCTCTTTACTATCGTCTTCACTCTCCCCATTTTTATCTGCTCGGTTTTCGCTATCGCTGCTGTCGTCGCTTTCCGGTGCGGTCTCCCTCTCTACCGTCGAAACGGTCGTGCTGGTAAAACTATCCACAGCACCATCGGGCGTAATGTCCGCCACGTGCTCGCCGAGCTGCGTTATAGGGGCAGCATGGGAAGAAAATGACGCGCAGTCGCCCGTTGCATTGATCGCCGCTATCAAACTGACGGAACGCATGATGCGTTGACGAAAATCCGCGTTCTCCAGCACATACTCACGAATACGTTCAGTCCATTGGACAGAGGAGTAAGCTAACGCGATGGAGGCGTAAGTGGGATACGTTAGGTGAGGGGCTTTATTAAACGTTGCACCCTCTATGCAGTACTCATCAATGCGCGGCTCCTTGCCAGCTTCACTCACCCAGACATAAAGCCAGCCATCGCGCAGTTGCCGAAGCGTGTAGTCGCGCGTTTCGATAGTAGGGTAGCCCGGCCCCTGCCACTCCTCATCAATCGGGTGTGGCGCTGGAGCACCGGCCTCGGCAGGCGCCTCGTCAATGGCGTAGCGCACGGGAAAAATGTCTATATCGATAAACAGCGGGCAAACACCGCCACCTATGGGGGTTTCATCAAAGGCGGCATCGCGTTCCTGTGCCTGAACATCCGTGTTAGCCATTGGCTTCCTCGTCTACTGATAGCGGTGCTTGGGAAGGTGACCCGTAATTTTGGGTGCGTTGCGAGGCGCCAGCAGCCGGTGTTCGGCTCCAGGCGTCAAGGGCATATAGCTGCTCCTGCCGGGGAAGACACACTTGGTCAGATGAGTGTCTTGCCCACTGGGCATATAGCCCATCATCAGCCGTCATAAGTGCTTTGCCCCAGTGCAAACTGAGATCTACCCAGATGGCGAGCTGACGTTCGGTACTGGCCCCCCATGCGATGGCATCGTCCAAGCGTTCGTCAAGCCATCGGCCGTGATCGCCCTCAAGTCGTTGCCACGCATTAGGCACATGCTGTTTAAAGTAGTCCGTTAACCGCTCTTTAAGCTGCCAGCGCGCCACGGCTTTGAGCGCTGCATACTGTTGATGCCCCATTGGCGGAAAATCGGGAGCTTGTGCCGCAGGGGTTGATTCGGGGTGGTGGCTGGCTTGAAAGGCTTGCCATTTCTGAGCACGCTGACCAGCCCAGTTAGGCGTCCAATCGGCGACCCACCACGTATTGATGGAGCCCATGAGGATAGCCGGTAACTCGTCGCCATAGCTCCTTAACCAGTGGCGTGTCACCAGGGGGTCGGCGAAGCGCAATAACTGTTCTTGCCCTGCCTCGCTGTTGAAGGTAATGAACCGGCGGAGATGCTTGCTTAGAGATTGCGTGCTTGCTTGGCTACTGAGCAGGGAAAGCGAGCGATAAAGCGGAGTGTGGTCATTTTGGCTGGCCTGACTGATCAAGCCAGCTCCTTTAAGAGTGACCAGCATGGGCCCATGCTCGGCCACCGCACTCCACCGGGTTGACAAGTAAAGTGGCTCAACTTCCTCAACACTATCGTGTCGATATAAGCGCTTCCATGCATCGGGATAGCAGACACCGTCTACCAGCGCATGGGTCGCGGATGATATAGGCGGCATTTAGCTTTCCCCCTGATTCGACTCTTCACAAATTTCGCAGTAGGCAGGCGCTCTGAGCAGGGCTTTAAGCTGTGCGGCCTGATTGATCGGAGGGCCCAACAACGGCGAATGCCCTATCGCTTCTGCCCGGTCATGATCTTTACCTTCTAACACCGGTGGCAGTTTGGGCGGCTCGGCCGCTTGCCCGGTGCCATTACCAGGGCTGCCGCCGGCGTTGATCTTGACCTGGGGGCCGACGATGGTGATGCCGCTGGCGTCCAGTTTGATAAAGCTGCCACCCACCTTGAGGGTGATTTCGCTACCGGCTTCGAGTACCGCTTTTTGGCCCGACTTGATATGCAGTTCCCGGCCACTTTCGCTTAGCCAGGCCTGCCCGGCACGCATATGCATAGTGCCTTCAACATTTAAATGTTGGGCGCCTTCGGTGTGCTCAAAACGGTGGCGATGCACCGTGTGGTGCTCGTCGTTGTCGATCTCACTGATACGGTCGTTGTGCACTTTGAGATGGCTATCGCGTTTGATCTCTTCGGTGCGGTCATTAAGCGTCAGCAGCTCTAGATCTTTTTGGGCGTGAAACCATATCTGCTCTTCGCCAGTGGCGTCCTCGAAGCGCAGTTCGTTAAAGCCTTCCGACTTATGGCTCTGGGTGCGGATCACCGTGCGGGTCTTGTTGTCCGGCAGCGGGTAGGGCGGGGTGTTCACCGCGTGGTAGGTGCGACCGGTGACCAGCGGTTGATCGGGGTCGCCCTCTAAAAACGAGACAATGACCTCATGGCCGATCCGCGGGATCGCCATGCTGCCGTAGCCACCCCCGGCCCAGCCCTGGGCCACCCGTATCCAACAACTGGCGGTCTCATCAGGATCAGCATAACGATCCCAGGGGAACTGCACCTTGACCCGGCCGTGTTCGTCGCAGTAGATCTCTTCGCCTTCGGGGCCGACCACAAAGGCCACCTGGGGGCCATCGACCCGCGGCTTGGGGTTGGGCACTGGGCGGAAAGTCTGATCCCGGGGCATGATCACCACGTCGTTGTGGTAGCGGGTCATCAGCTCGCCTGCTTGCGCCGAGGTAGCACTGCTGCCATTGTTTCCCCGCGCCATACCGTCCTCTTCCAGGGCCTGGGGCTGTTCGCCGTGGTGTACCACCGAGACCACCTGCCACGCTTGGTTAAGGCTATCGATATCGTGGTCGGTGAGGGTAAAGCAGATGCCGGGGGCGAGCTCGGGCAGGTCACTCTCGGCTTCGGCGGTGGTGGCGTCGGCGCGCAGGGATTCTAAGCGGTGGCGGGTAAAAGGCTTACCGGAAGCGTCCTTCTTATAGCGGCCGGGGTAGTCGAAGTGCTCGTAATCCTCCCGCTGGGCGTGCTCGCCCAACCCCGGCGCCAGGTGCTCGTGGATCTGGGCGTAAGGCGGGTTCTTAAAGGTGTAGTCCTTGAGCATGGCCGAGGCGGGGCGCACGCGGTTGGCCTGACGCAACTTACGCAGGTGACGTCGGGGCGGCGTGCCCCCGGCGCGGCCGTGGTAGGTGCGCTCGCCCACGCTGGGCAACACCACCGTGGCGTCCGCAAATACCAGCTGGTGTTTACCGCCCTCGGCGTTCTCGAACTCATGGAAATAGAAGCAGCCCTCTTCGGCGGCTAAACGCTCGATAAAGGCCAGATCGGTCTCGCGGTACTGAACCAGAAACTCCCGATCAAGGGGCGTGCGGGTGGTGGCAAAGCCGATATCGGTGAGGCTACGCTCATTAGCGAGGGTGGTGATGGCATCAAACGGCGAGGTGTCCTGAAAGATACGCGAATTATGGCGCAGCGATAACCGCCACAGTGCAGGGCGAATCTCCACCCGATAGAAGCTGCGCCGGTGTCCCCTATCGCCGCGGTGCAGCTCTGAAATCATCCCATGCACGCGGCGCAGCGGCTCGCCGTCCTGCCAAATGGTCAGGGTGGCGTTTTGATCCAAACAGTCGCTGGGCGACAGGTCGTGGGTGCGGCTGGCAAACTCAACCGAGAGCGAAAACGGCTCAGAGAGAGCCTCGCGATGGGTAAAGCGCACCACGGCGGTGTCATCGGCCCCGGGTAGGGTCAGGGTAAATTGCAGGCCCGTTTTGTCCGCCATCGCTCCGCTCCTTGGATCATCAACTGCTAATGAGAGGCAGTCAGGATAGCGAGCCAGGGGCAGAGGGCAACCCCTTGAGGGCACGAAGCGTCAATGTCTTACACGCTTGTAAGAGATCTCTTACAAAATAGGGCCGAAGACTCATCAAACAGGCAGCCAGCATTCAATAAGCCACTGACGTTGTGACCAACAAAGTTGCTATGCTTATTGGCTATTTTGACTATGTACACTGGAAGAAACCTTCGTGAAGACAGAATCAAGCACTCTAGCGTTCTCCGCTTTTATGGCGCTGTTAATTGGTTGTGCAGGCATCGTGGCCACACTCGCCTCCAACTCCCAGGCGATCCTACTGGATGGGCTGTTTAATCTGATCTATTTCAGTGTTGCCCTGGTGACGATCAAGGTGAGCAAGTTAGCCAGCCGCCCCGATAGCGAATCCTACCCGTTCGGCTATAGCTACTTTGAGTCGCTGGTGAATTTGTGCAAAGGGCTGCTTATTTTAGGCGTGTCTATTTTTGCCTTGGTCGATGCCATTGCCGCCCTACTCACCGGCGGCCGCGAGATCGCGGCAGGCTTGGCGGTGCTGTACGCGCTATTCGCCACCGCGGCTTGTTCACTCACCGCTTGGGTGATGCACCGCAGCCAGCGCCACGTAAGCAGCCCACTGGTGGCGGCAGACAAACTCAACTGGCTAGTCAACAGCGTTATCTCTGCCGCTGTACTCGTCGCCTTCTGCCTGGTGATGCTGTTTGAGCGCCTAGGCTGGCAGACTATTCTGCCTTACGTGGATTCGGTGTTGGTCATTGCGGTGGTGGTGCTGTGTTTAGGCGTGCCGGTGCGGATGGCCTCCCAAGCCTTGAAGGAGCTGCTCAACAGAACCCCGGAAGAGGCTATCGCGGTGCCCGTTCGCCAAGCCGTGGCGAGTGCCCTGGCGGATACCGACACCCAAGAGGTGCGGGTGCGCATGGTTCGCCCTGGACGCCTGCTATATGTGATAGTGCATGTGGTACTACCCGACGCATCCGATGTTTCGGTCTCCACCCAGGATTTACTCAGGGCACGCGTCGATGACGAGGTGCGCCGCTACTACTCTCCCGTGGTGTGTGACGTGGTGTTTACTGCCAACACCCGCTGGGCAGCGCCCTCCTGTGGTCTATTGGTAGAGAAGCAACCATAGATCAGTTGTCCAAGTTACCGAGCCTTGCGCAATAGAACTAGCGTGGCGATCACGCCCACCAGTAGCGCAAGGCCAAATAGCGTTAACGCCAAGGTATGCCCTACAGCATCAATGAGTACCCCAGTAGTGATCACCGGGATACTGAAGCCCAGATAGGCCATCAGGAAATAGCCCGCGCTGGCTTGGGTGGCTTGTTGACTAGCCGAGCCGTCCGCAATCGCCAACACGCCGCTTAATCCCCCCAGGTAGATAAACCCATAGCAAGCGCTACTGGCTGCTACCGTGCCCAGCAGCACCGCCGCAAGATAACCATGAACCGCTCCCCAGGCGATCAACCCATAGGCAATCGGCAAAATCACCAGCCCCAGTCGGGTAGCGCTGCGCGGCGCAAGTCTTCTCGCCCAGGGCTGAAACAGCACCCCGCAGCTGCAGATACCGAAGGTGGCGAAGCCACTCCAGGCGGATAAACCGTGTTGGCTTAATGCCGAAGGCAGAATCGCAATCACTAGCCCCACCAACGCCCAGGCCAACAAAATCGCCAACCCATAGGAGATAGCCCCTTGGGGATAGCTGGGCAAACGCAGCATAGAACTTTTAGTGGTGCTCGGTGCACGATCCTTAAGCGTGGTGACCACCACCAGCGCCAACGAAGCGGTAGCCAAATAAATCCACAGGCTGGGTGGCGATACGCTTGGGGTGTGGAAAACAAACAGGCTAGTCACCGCGGCCCCTAGCCCAAACCCGAGAGCGGTACTGGCCGTTACATAGTTAGTCGCCACACGGTTGTCCTCACCACCCAACAGCATCTGCATATAAGCGGGAGCTACCGCAGACGTTAGCCCCGTACTGATACCCAGCAGAAAGCGTGCAACACCCAGCGCCAGCAAACCGGGCGCTATCAGGGTGATCCCGGTCGCCAAGAGACATAACAACAGCGCAGTCATAATTAGTGGCTTGCGCCCTACCCGATCGGCCAAGCCATTTAACCCCAGCAACACCGGTATAATGCCCACCACATAGCAGGCAAAAGCGATACTGGTGGCGCCAACGCCCAAGCTATCCCGCGCCGCCAGCGCATCGTAAAGTGGAGCCTGTAAATTAACCGCCGTGGTAATCGTACATAGCGCAAACGCCAGGCAGGCTGCGCTCCTTCTATTGTTAGCGCGATTGACAGTGCGGCTCATGGCTAAGTCCTAAATAAGTAAGTCATTGAACCGCTACCCTCCCACGCTTACTGCACAGCGGTAAGGTACACTTAACCTCCACTTTCCAGACACTGTTCCGCCTTTTTAGTGAACAGTTGAAAGCCATAGGGAACGTTATGAAACTAGAGGTTAATCGGCACGCCACAACGCCCATCGCCCAGCAGCTCGAAGCGGGTATTCGCGCTTGGATTGCAGCGCACGGTGCCGGTGGTGGCCGTCGTTTACCCTCTATTCGTCGCTTAGCCGCCACCCACCACATCAGCCGTAATGCGGTGATTGAAGCCTACGAACGGCTTGTCGCTTCTGGCTTAGTGCGTTCACGACCCGGTTCAGGTTTTTATGTGGCGGATAGCGCGGCAGCACTGGTATCACAACCCGCAGCTACGAGCGGATTGGAAGAGGTCACCAACGGGCTATGGGGGCTTTTCAGTGCCAATGAGCACACGCTCAAGCTGGGCTGCGGCTGGCTGCCCAGCAATTGGCGCGAAGGCGATGACCTCACTCACGCCATTCGCCAAGTGGCACGTAAAAGCCGTTCGGGGATTTTCGAGTACAGTACTCCTCAAGGGCCGCAGGATTTACGCGGCTTAATCCAGGAACGCCTGCGCCCAATGGCGATTACTGCGGACGCCCAGCAGATCGTGATGACCGGTGGCGGTAGCCATTCGCTGGATCTACTAGTGCGGATGCTTCTTGAGCCTGGCGATGTGGTCTTCGTGGAATCACCAGGCTATTACAATCTGTTCGGCCTGCTGCACTTACAGCGAATCCGCGTGATTGGCGTGCCGCGATTAGCCGATGGGCCTGATATCGAGCGCTTGGAGGTGTTGTTGGCCGAGCACCGCCCAAAGCTGTTCTACATCAATAGCGTTTTTCACAACCCCACGGGCAGCACGCTAACCCCGGCGGTGGCGCACCGAGTGTTACAGCTCGCCGAGCAACACGATTTTCAGATTATTGAAGATGATATCTACGCGGATTTTCAGCACACCCCCACCACCCGCTTGGCAGCGCTAGACGGTTTGAGCCGGGTGTTCTACCTGGGCAGCTTTTCGAAAAGCCTTTCCTCTTCACTGCGAGTAGGCTTTGTCGCCGCCCCCGTGGCTTGGGTGCAGCGCCTTGTGGATATCAAGATGTTGACCAGCATCTCCGCTTCGCGGTTTGCCGAGCAAGTGGTCACCACCCTGCTACAAAACGGCAGCTACCGGAAGCTTACCGAACGGCTGCGCATCAAGCTCGCCAATCAAATGGCAATGGCACTAACGATGCTGAAAAATGCCGGCTGGGAGGTGTATACCCAACCGGCTGGTGGGATGTTTGTGTGGGCAAAACCACCGGTAGCCATCGCCCCTGAAACCCTGAGTGAACTGGCTAACCGGTGGGAAATCACGCTATCGCCGGGGCATCTGTTTTTTGCCGATCACCAGCCAACACCCTGGCTCCGGCTTAATGTAGCCTATATACAAGATCCCAGAGCCAAAGGGTTTATTGAGGCGGCAAGTTAGGATTAAAGCGGCCCTTCTGATATCGCTGAAGGGGGCTGGTAACCCCCCGTTAATTACAGCTCGCGTTTGCCGTCAACTAACCGCGACACCTTCAGCGGGTTGCCCTCTTTCAGCGCATCGGGCAGTAAGCCTTCTGGCAGGGACTGGTAACAAACCGGACGTAAGAAGCGGTGAATAGCCGCCGAACCGACGGAGGTCGAGCGCGAATCAGAAGTGGCCGGGAACGGGCCACCGTGCACCATGGCATGGCACACCTCGACACCCGTGGGCCAACCATTGGCGAGAATACGCCCTGCCTTGCGCTCAAGCGTAGGCAGCAGCGCTTTAGCGGCATCCAAATCGGCGTCGTCCATATGCAGTGTGGCGGTGAGCTGGCCTTCCAGCTGTTCAGCAACACGTTTTACTTCCGACGCGTCTTCGCACTCAACAACCAGCGAGGTGGCGCCGAACACTTCCGCTTGCAGCGCTTTTGATGCAAGGAAATCGCTCGCTGAAGCGGCAAACAGGCCTGTCTGGCACTGGTAGTCGCTGCCGGTTTGGCCACGGGCGATTTCGCGCACTTTAGCTGCGCCGCTCAGACTGGTCACGCCCTCTTGATAGGCGCGGTGGATACCCGGCGTCAGCATTGTCTGCGCGCCGCTGGCTTCCACGGCGCCTCGCGCTGCCTCAATAAAGGCATCCAACTCAGGACCTTTTTCCGCAATGACCAAGCCAGGATTGGTGCAGAACTGGCCCGCGCCCATATTGAGTGAGCCAACAAAGGCTTCGCCCAGTGCTTTACCGCGCGCTTTAAGTGCCGCTGGTAGCAAGAACACAGGGTTAATACTGCTCATCTCAGCGTAGACTGGGATCGGCTGAGGCCTTGCTTGCGCCGTTTTCATCAGCGCCATACCGCCACTGCGCGAGCCGGTGAAACCAACCGCTTGAATACGCGGATCATCCACCAGCGCCTGGCCAATTTCGTTACCGGCACCAAACAGCAGCGAGAAAACGCCTTCCGGTAAATTGCAGGCTTTTACGGCTTTTTGAATCGCCTGGCCCACCAGCTCAGAGGTGCCTGGGTGCGCAGAATGACCTTTCACCACCACCGGGCAGCCAGCCGCTAGGGCCGAAGCGGTATCACCACCCGCAACCGAAAATGCTAGCGGAAAATTGCTGGCGCCAAATACAGCAACAGGCCCCAGGGCGATATGACGCTGACGCAGGTCAGCACGCGGCAGCGGTTGGCGATCTGGCATGGCCGGGTCGATGCGTACATCAAGCCATTCACCGGCACGTACTACTGAAGCGAACAGTCGCAGCTGCCCGCAGGTTCTGCCTCGCTCGCCTTCAATGCGTGCCTGGGGCAGGCCCGTTTCAGCCATGGCGCGCTCAATCAGCTCACTACCAATCGCTTCTATTTCACTGGCGATGGTTTCTAAAAACGTAGCGCGCTCTTCTAGAGACGTTTCGCGGTAGATGGCATAGGCCGTTTCAGCTAGCTCGCAGGCTTGCTCAACATGGGCTCGACTGCCGCCAATATAGACAGGCTCTAGTTTTTCGCCGGTGGCGGGGTTAACCGCTTGAATATTGGCTTGGGTGCCGGTCACTGCTTGATGACCGATCAGCATTTCGCCTCGAATCGTCATATGTTGCTCCTTATATGGGTCAGCGATATCACTGGTCACGATACTGGGCGTACGTGTTGCGCGCCCGGTTAAGGTGCTGGTACATGGTTTCGCGGGCTGCTTGAGCATCACGAGAAAGAATAGCTTCGAGAATGTAGGCGTGCTCTTCCTGAACTCGCTCTAAGTAGCGCTCGGAGGAGATAGGATTAATATCAATGCTCAGCAACTTCGCGCGGGGAATCACGCTCTGACTCCACTGCTTGTAAAAAGATTGAAAAAAAGGATTTTTAGTCGCAGTAACAATCGCAAAATGGAACAGGTAATCTTCTTCACGGGCTTGGGTTTTGGCAGTATATGCATTACTAAAAGCTATATGCTGCGCCTCAAGCCGCTGGCGATCCTCATCGTCATGACGTAGGGCCGCCAGTTCGGCTGCCGCTGGCTCTAAGGTTAGCCTCAGTTCCAGTAGGTGCAAGATATCTTCCACGGTGGTCGGGTTGATACGCTCGGCGGGCCGCGCCTCTACCGTAGAAGAGCGCAGCACAGAGGTGCCTACACCACGCCGGGTCTCAACAAGCCCCAGTGATTTAAGGTGTGTGATGGCCTCACGTATGACTGTGCGGCTAACGCCGAAGGAGTCACAAAGACTGTTCTCAGTGGGCAGTTTTTCTCCCACGCCTACTTTCCCCTGAGTGATCAACGCTTCCAACTGGTCGGCCACATGCACGGACAAGCTTCCCTGCTGTGTCACTTTACTTATTTGAAGCGGTTTTAGGGCAGATGCCGCTGTGCTGGTTTTGACCATGGAAGCTATCCTTCATTAATATCCAAGTTGTATTATATCGCACAACTGAAGTCCTAGAAGTGTCGTCTTAACAGAAATTTAGGTGCATTCAAAAATGCTGCAGCCACAAAATAAGAATTCTTAGCCTTTGTCAAGGTTCTATTTTCCAAAACCGCTTGGCTAATTATGCAAAACACAAATGAAACCAATGCAAAAGGAAGAAATTATTCTTCTCAAAAGAATGGAATATCACTCTATTCTACAGTTAATTAGCGAACTATCTTTAAAATGATCACGCCAACTTCCAGAAGACGAACCTGAAAATTGACGTGTATCGATGTTGATTCTTAATAGTTTCAGCTGCCGTAACTGTTACAATAAGTCCCTTTAATAATGCAAGAGCAAGTGAGCTGAGTTAGAAACAATGAAAAGACAGATCTTTCTCAACTTCCATTGTAGCCGTAAGTTGCCTTGGCTTGTTCGGCAGAAACATACCCATTGTGTACGTCGCTCATCATGGCTTCGCGCGAACGAGCCTTAGGATCACCATAGCCACCACCACCAGGTAGTGAAAACACAACGCGATCCCCTTCAGGCACCTCGGTGCGCATGCCCTTCCCTTTTAGCTTCGTACCATTGCTTAACATGAGCGTTCCACTCTCACCATCCAACCCATTACGACGACCTCGAGCCGGGTTGTTAATACGATCAAACATAGAATTGAAGGTCATAGTGTAGCCTGTAGCTGGGGCAATTTCGATAATTTGCCCCAACCCTCCACGGTGCTCGCCTGCGCCACCAGAATCTGGCCGTAACTCCTTACGCCAAACGACTATAGGCCCAACCTGTTCGGTGGCTTCGACAGGCATCGTATGGATACCACTTGGAAATGCGGTCGCATTTATACCGTCAATACTAGGGCGTGCACCTGTTCCGCCACTGTTGAACATCAGAATTTCAGCAGAACGACGAACATTCGGATCGGTAATAGCATCGGTAGCGCGAGCGCTAATTTGGATATTCCAAGTTGGTCCCGACCCCTCCACGGGTAGTTCATCAGGCAAAAACTTATGCAAGGCACCCAATACAGTATCAGGTACAAAATGACCTAAAACGTGACGCACTGACACCGGCGCAGGATGGAGTGCGTTAAGAATACAGCCAGGGGGAGCGGTGATTTCAAATGGTGCTAGCGATGCTGCGTTGTTGGGGATTTCTGGTGCAATCGCGCATTTCAATCCATAACAAGCATACGCTTTAGTATAAGTAAGAGGCACGTTAATACCATAACCACTAGGCCCCGAGGTGCCGTCAAAGTCGGCAATAACGCGATCCTCTTCTATTGTGACAGTGACAGCCATAGTAACAGGGGCTTCGTAGCCATCGACTTGCATGCGATTATTGTGTGAGCCCCGAGGAAGAGCTGCAATTTTCTCAAGCGTAGCTCGGCGGCTATTGTCAAGAATATAGGCACCCAACATCTGAAGACTATCCAAATCAAACTCATCCATCATGCCTGCAAGACGCCGAATTCCCGTATCATTGCAAGCTGCTAATGCATAAAGATCACCAACAACCTGATCTGCCTCGCGTACATTGTTGAGCACAACGTTAATGAGATCCTGATTAACTTCGCCACGCTTCGCAAACTTCATTATTGGTACTAGCAAACCCTCTTCGTAAACTTCGCGGCCATCCGGCCCAAACCCACGCCCCCCAATGTCGACTACGTGAGCGGTGCAAGCGAAATAACCAATCAGACAACCATTACGGTGCGCCGGGCTGACGACAGTAAAATCGTGCAGATGCCCCGTTCCTTTCCAGGGATCATTGGTGAGGTAAACGTCTCCTTCATAGATATTGTCCTCACCTAGGTCACGGATAAAGTGACCAACGGACTCAGCCATAGTATTAACATGTCCCGGTGTGCCAGTGACCGCCTGGGCCAGCATCAGGCCGTCCGCATCGAATACACCAGCCGATAGATCACCAGCCTCACGTACACTAGTACTAAATGCGGTACGAATCAGTGTCAGTGCCTGCTCCTCGACTACAGAAATTAGACGATTCCACATTACCTGCATCTGAATATTATTTATTTTAGTTTTCATTTATAGCTCCTTGCTAGGTGTGTTCACTCGAGCCTGGACGAATAGACAACGATCAGTCTGAACGGTGGCATCGAAAGTCGCAGGTAGAATGGTGGCGGTTTCACGCTCAACGATAACCGCAGGACCTGTAATGACATCCCCGGATTCTAAAGTGTCACGGTCATAGACACCTGCCTCAACGAAGACTTGATCACGTGCCTCAAAAATTTTGCGCTTACTTTGGGGCTTAATGGTTCGAGTTTTTGCAACAGGTACTGACGGAGTAACCTTTTGCCGTGCTGAGACTGCTTTAATGGACCAGCTCACAATCTCGACATCCAGCCTATCAATGGCACGACCAAAGAAGCGCACATATACAGTTTCAAAAAGTTCACGCAAATAGTTAGTGTCATTTTGGGTAAAAGTGCGTTCGGGAATTACAACTGGAATTTCCCAGCCCTGACCCGCATAACGCATGTGGGCGGTGCGCTCGATAGTTGGATTACTCTTATCCAAGCCCTGTTTCGCAAAGCTAACCGCCTCATTAGACATATCTGAGATCAGCTCGTTTACCGCAGTGGCATCAAACTGACTCAGACGCATGAAGCCACTACGAACAGATTCAAAACCAAAAGGCGCGCGCAGAAATCCTATTGCAGACCCCACTCCAGCACCAGGTGGAACCAGATAGCGGTCAATGCCCATTTTTTCGCACAAACGCCCTGCATGCACAGGCCCACCCCCTCCAAAGGTGATCATTGCAAAGTTGCTGATATCGTGGCCACTCTCAACTGCATGAACACGCCCGGCATTTGACATACTCTCGTCTACGACCTCAATAATACCGTATGCAGCATCATCGACTGAGAGCCCCAGAGGAGTAGCAATTTTATCTTCGACTGCAGCTTGGGCGAGCGCGCTGGATAACCTCATGTCTCCGCCTGCAAAGTTATCGGGATCCAAACGTCCCAACAGTACATTGGCATCGGTGACAGTAGGGTGTTCACCACCACGCTGGTAGCACGCTGGCCCAGGCTCCGAGCCAGCACTACGGGGGCCTACGCGAATCTGTCGCATGCCATCGACCGACGAAATAGACCCACCACCAGCACCGATTTCAACCATTTCAACCACAGGTATAGAGATTGGCATGCCACTACCTTTTTTGTAGCGATAAGTGCGCGCTACCTCGAAGGTTTTAGCTGTTTTGGGAACATAATCTTCGATCAAACATATCTTCGCAGTCGTCCCCCCCATATCAAAGGATACGACTGAATTTAAACCATAACGCTCTGCTATATAAGCGGCAAAAATAGCACCGCCTGCAGGGCCAGACTCAACTAGCCGCACAGGAAACTCTGCGGCAATATCTACAGAAATAATGCCTCCGCCCGAATGCATCATGAATATAGGACATGGTGCTCCAGACTCTTTAAGTGCATCGCTAAGCCGGTCTAAGTAGGATTTTATAAGCGGCTTAACGTAGGCATTAGCGCAAACAGTATTGAAGCGCTCATACTCACGGATTTGTGGTGAAACCTCCGAAGAGACCGAAATACTAATTCCTGGTAGGCGCTTTTGCAGAGCCTCACGCACGAGACTCTCATGGGATCCATTGGCGTAGCTATGTAAAAATCCGATCGCTACGCTTTCATAGTCCCCCTCCTCAATCAGGTCAATTAAATTTTCAATATCCTCTGCCGCTGGCTTGATTAAGACATTACCGTTTACATCAATACGTTCTTTAAGCACATGACGATCATGACGTTCAACCAATGCTGGCGGCAATTGAATATTGAGGTCATACTGTTCGAAACGATTCTCTGTGCGCATCTCAATTACATCTCGAAATCCTTCGGTAGTAATGAGAGCAGTACGTGCGCCATCACGCATAATTAAAGAGTTTGTGGCTAGAGTTGTTCCATGAATAATAACTTCGATATCAGAAAATTGTAGAGATGCTTTTTCAAGCACCTGCTTTAAGCCAGTTAGAATGGCGCGCTCGGGAGCCGTATAGTCGGTTAGCACTTTTGTCGAGTGCAATTCGGAGCCTACTTCAAGCGCTACATCAGTAAACGTTCCTCCTATATCGACACCTACACGAACTGCTTGTTTCTTGGAATTCATGCTGACCTCCACTATAAAGTTTCGATGTTTGGTCTTTTCGGCACCATTACATCTTGAGTATTGTCGTCGACCATGACGACGAAACTAATCACAAAGACAAATGCATACGACGCAAGATCGATAACAATGCCTTCCGACACTAACCCTTATCTAATAATAATTATAGCTAAAACGTGACCTTCAAACTTTTACCAAACCAATATCGCATTAACAATAATACTGGGGCAATCAGCTTTTCAACGTTCTAACAAATATAGACAAAAGCATCATTTAAGAAATTAACTTTTAAATCCTTAAGAGCATCACCAAACCTCTATTTTCGACTAAATCTTTTGATATATTTCAAACATCTAGCTAAATAGACTTGGCAACCATAATGAAACTGAGGGAATATAAGCCACTATCAGTAGCGTCGCCAAGCAAGCCAAATAATATGGCCAAAGCGTCCTAAGCAAATCACCGACTTTGACTTTTCCTACGGCGCAGCCTACGAATAACAGCGTCCCAACCGGCGGCGTACATAGGCCAATTCCTCCAGCCAGAATAAGGATCACACCAAAGTGTACCGGATCAATATTGAACGCCATCGCGATGGGTAGAAAAATTGGTGTAGTGATAATAATCATGGGTGCAAGATCCATGAACGTACCCAAAGCCAATAAGATGAGCAGTATTAACAGCAATACAATATTCGGATCAGACGAGAGCGAACTTATTAGGGCAATGACTTTACTGGGAACCTGCAGAAAGGCCATAAACCAGCCAAATGAAGCAGCGGCACCAATAATCAGTAATACCATCGCTGTAGTGCGTGTAGCACTAATGACAGATTGGCTCAGCAAATGTATCGAGCCTGTCCGGTAGACGATGGCCATCAAGGCAAAAACGTATAATACTGCCATACAGGCGCTTTCAGCAGCAGTAAAGATGCCGAAGCGTACGCCACCAAAGATCACTCCAATTAAGAAAAACGCAGGAATAGCTGCTACGAAGTAGCGACCGATAGCGACAAAACCAGCAAAGCGCTCGCTAGGATACCCTTTGCGTACTGCCTCGATGTAAGCCACAGCCATCAGGGCAAACGCCAGCAACACGCCGGGCAAGATTCCTGCCGTAAACAAATCAACAATCGAAATGCCACCACCCGCAATCGAATACATGATTAAATTAGGTGAAGGCGGCATCACAAGCGTTACAATAGCACTGGTAATTGTGATATTGACGGCATAAGTACTCTTATAGCCCCGTTTAGTCATTTGCGGTACCATAATCCCGCCTATTGCTGATGCATCGGCAACAGGGGAACCCGAGATACCGCTCATCAATAAAGAGGAAGTAATATTGACCTGCCCTAACCCTCCACGCACATGACCGACTAAGCTGTTGGCAAAAGCAATCATGCGGTCGGCAATTCCTCCGCGCATCATGAGCTCACCAGCAAAAATAAATAACGGAATAGCAATCATCGCCATGGAATTAAAGCCTGCGTTGATTTGCTGAAATACAATAAGTGCTGGCATTCCCATGTATAGCGCCGTACAGAGCGAGGAGATTGCCAAACAAAAGGCAATTGGCATGCCAATCAACATCAATAACACAAAAATGCCAAAGAGGACATAAAGTTCCATGAGTTACTCCTCATCTGGCAGGGTATATACCTGCATCAATTTTTCTGTAGAATAAATAGCAATCAGCACACCACTAATAACCAGAGGTATATAGTCGACTCCTTGAGGTAAAAACATACCGGGCATGTTTCCTGCCCAAGTTCCTCGCACTAAAGCAACGCCATACCAAGACATTAGCACACCGAATACCATCATTAGGAAGTAATTTACTGTATACATTGCCCTACGCACTTTGGGCGTTGCCATGCTTAAACCAATGGTAAAGCCTAAATGATCTCCGTGACGGACGCCGGCCGCTGCTCCAATTAGAATAAACCAACTCATTAACAGCAGTGCAGTACCCTCACTCCAACTGGGCGAATCGTTTAGAACGTACCGTCCATATACTTGCCAGGATATGACGATTGTCATCAGAACTAGTGAGCTGCTCGCCACCCAGCGTGACAACCAACTCAATAGATCAAGCATGCGGGTTGCAGTTGTTTTTTTAAGCATAATAGTTGCGCCCATTAATAATTATCATATTAGGCAAAGCGATGGTCGACTCTTACCTTCTGGAGTAGTGAACAAATAGAGAGAAGCTAACCATCGCAGGTATCTATATTGCGTTAAGAGTTACTCAACAGCCTGGATGCGCTCAAAAAGATCTTTGAGCTCTGGGCTATCAAGATACTTTTTTTGCACTGGCACCATAGCATCTATGAATGGCTGTTTATCTACAGTAAATACCTGTGCGCCTTGTGAACGCACCGTCTCTTCAGCGCTTTTTTCGCGCTCATCCCAAAGCTCTCGCATATACGGAACGATATCTTTGGCAGCTTGACGCACTAATTGCTGATCCTCAGGGCTTAAGCCGTCAAAAACTGTTTTAGACATCACCAAAGCTTCGGGCAAAATGAGATGTTCGGTGATTGAGTAGTACTCGGCCACGTCAACATGGTTAGCGGCCTCATAGGTCGGCCAGCTTTGTTCCGTCCCATCAATAACACCAGTTTGCAGGCCTGAGTAAAGCTCACCAAACCCCATCGCTACAGCATTCGCTCCCATCTCATTAACCATGTCAATGAAGATATCCGAAGGCTGCACTCTAATCTTGAGACCCTCCATGTCTTCGAGTGACTCGATAGGACGTACCGAATTATAGAAATTCCGAGTTCCAGCATCCAAGAAAGCTAGGCCAACCAATCCATGCGGCTCAAAGGCTGACAGTATCTCATCACCAATAGGGCCATCAACGGTATTTCGCATATGCTCAACCGAACGAAAGACATAAGGTAACGATAAGACCACTGTTTCAGGAATAAGGTTGTTAAAACCGCCCAAACTAATGCGGTTCATATCGATGATGCCAAAGCGTGCCTGCTCGATGGTTTCCTTTTCATTGCCTAATTGCCCAGAAGCAAAGACATCGACACTTAGACGGCCATCGCTTCGCTCTTCAAGGAGTTCTCCCATGTACTCCACAGCTTCAACCGTTGGGAATCCTTCAGGCTGCACATCGGCAGACCGAAAAACTCTCTCCTGAGCATTAGCTTGTGTGCTCAAAGATAGGGCAACTGCAGCGATACTCGCACTCAGAGCGATGCCTAATTGACGCAAAAAAACGGGCGACTTGTTTGAGGGACTAAGGTAAGTGACGGCTGGGATCATGAGCATCTCCTTATTGTTGATATAAAATTGACCTAATGCTTTAGCGCCTTATATGCGGCCAATTATTATTAGAACTTCTTAAACGTTATTTTGTAACTTCAAATATACGACAACTGACTTACTGCAGGTACTTCAACAAACTATGTATAAGAACACATAGAGTGATGTGCCAAAGACAAAGGATAAGCCCCTGTTGTCATACATCGTACAAGTATAAATGTAAGGTAGAAAATAGATCATTGCAACCCTGATCCTTAACCCTCAGACCAAAGTCTAGGAAAATGCAGTGATATAGTGAATTTGACTGGCTAAAATGGGGATAATATAACGCGTGAGCGCGACGTCACCCCATCCTCAGTAGCACCCGGGTTTAGAGTCTGAAGTTACTTTATCGTTTTTTAACACCAGTTGCTCGGCATAGGCGAAAGGCGTTAATACTCCAAGCCCCTTCTTCGGTCTTTCCTCGTTGTATTTCCGTCGCCACGCCTCGATGACAACTCTGGCGTGATGCAGGCTAGTAAACCATTGTTCATTCAGGTATTCATCACGGAAGCGCCCGTTAAACGATTCGATATAGGCGTTTTGATTGGGTTTTCCAGGTTCGATTAAAAAAAGGGCAATACCGCGTAGAGGCGCTCGACGCGCTTATGATTGCCCCGTTCACCGGCTTGACGCAGCCCCCTCTGTCAGCCTAGTTGTCCGGTTGGCGATATCGCCTAAATCTAACCCAGAGGGAGCGGCATGGAGCCCTTGTGCCACGTTATTCTGCAGAGCGTAGAGCAGCCGTCCTGAAGAAGTTGTTACCACCCCATAATCACAATGTGGCATCGGTAGCGACAGAGGAAGGTATCTCAGACGCGACTCTGTATGGTTGGTTAATACAGTGTCGAGTAAAAGGAGTGCCTGTGCCGGGTTACACTTCAGGCGACAGCGAATGGTTGCCCGACGCCAAGCTAGTCGTGGTCATCGAAACCGCCACCCTTTCAGAGGCAGCGCTTGGCGCTTACTGTCGCGAAAAAGGCCTTTATCCCGAGCAAATTCAGCAGTGGAAAGCGGCTTGCCTCGAAGGCGCTGGTCGGCAAGAAGATCAGGAAACAGCGGCGCAAAAGCAGCGTAAAGAAGACCGTAAGACCATCAAGCAACTCAAAGCGGAAGTGCGGCGCAAAGACAAGGTAGTGGCAGAGACGACGTCGTTACTGGTGCTCTCAACAAAGCTCGAAGCTTTGTACAGCGAGGATCCCGACAGCGGCGAGGACGACTAACGCCGCTCGACGAACGTGCAAGGCTCATCGCGCTACTTGACGAAGCGGTTGTGGGTGGCGTTTCCCGCTATCAAGCAGCCGTTATTATAGATGTAAGCGAGCGCACACTAAAGCGTTGGCGATCTGAGTGTGGGACTATTGTTGAGGATCAGCGCCCACAGGCGGCACAAGGTAGGCAGCCGCATCAACTCACGCATGAGAAAGAGCAGACCATTTTGAACACTTGTCATCGTCCCGAATATCAGAGCTTGCCGCCGTCTCTAATTGTGCCCTTACTGGCAGACAACGGTGTCTATCTGGCCTCCGAATCGTCGTTTTATCGGGTCTTGAAAAAGCATCCCAGCACCACCATCGTAACCGTATGAAACCACGCCGTCCAGTTTTACGGCAACAGGGCCAAACTAGGTCTGGAGTTGGGATATTAGCTATTGCGACTCCGTTGTACGAGGCCAGCACTGGTATCTCTACCTGATCATGGATATCTACAGCCGCAAAATCATTGCCTGGAAAGTTCATGAGACGGAATCGGGCGACTTGGCTAAACGGCTGATGGAGCGTGCATTATTGCGTGAGAAATGCTGGCGTCAGCCGCCGTTATTGCACTCGGATAATGGGGCGCCGATGACGCCCTATACGCTCAAAGCGAGGCTAACCGAACTGGGCATGTTGATGTCTTACAGTCGGGCAAGAGTGAGCAACGACAACCCTTACTTGGAGTCACTGTTCCGTACCGTCAAATATTGCCCAGCATGGCCCACCAAGGGCTTTGCATCGCTGAACGCGGTACAAGAATGGATGTTGGTGTTCGGTAAGCGCACCATAAACCTTTCAATTACCCACAAGTCATCGATCACATGAGTTTCTACTTGATTAGCCGGGGACGGTTATGATTCGTTGTTGAATATCTTCAACAACGTTGGGAAAGGCTCAAATATGGAACGATGGGTGGATGCGGAAACGTCTGGCTGCGATCTGGGTGATGCACGATTGAACCGAAGGCTAGGGATGATCTTGGAAGATATTGGCGAGAGACCAGATAGATCCCTCCCCACGGCATTCCAGGATTGGGCGAATACAAAGGCCGCCTATCGTTTCTTCACCAACGAAAATGTTAGCGAAGACAAAATATTAGAGGGGCATTTTGCAGCCTCGGCTTTACGAATCCAGGCCACCGATGGCCCCGTTCTGATCTTGCAGGACACAACAGAGTTTTCTTTCAAACGCTCTTCACCCGAGAAAATCGGGTTTACCAAGGTATCTACCGGGTGCAAGATGAAGGAAGGACGACACCAACAACACACCGTCTGTGGTCTGTTGATGCATGCTAGTCTGGCGATCACCCCAGAAGGTTTGCCATTAGGCTTAACGGCCACCAAGTTCTGGACGAGGGACAAGTTCAAGGGAGCCTCGGCTCTCAAGCGTAAGATCAACCCTACCCGGGTACCCCCATTGATCAGAAAGAGAGCATACGTTGGCTCGATAATTTGCGTCTATCCACTGAGCTAGCCGGTTCACCTGAACGTTGCGTACATATCGGCGATCGAGAAAGTGACATCTTCGAACTCTTTTGCTTAGTTCAAAAACTGGGCACTCACTTTCTGGTTCGAAGCTGCGTCGACCGCCTCGCTGAGGATGGAGGAACAACCATTTCCCAAGTAATGGCGGAGACGCAGGCCAGCGGAACGCACGATATTCAGTTTCGCGATGATCGAGGTAATGAGCAACAAGCTAAATTGTTGGTTCGACATGCAGCGATGACTGCCTGCCCACCGATTGGGAAACAGAGAAACTATCAGCACCAACAGTTGAATATCATTTTTGCGGAAGAAATCAATCCACAGAAAGACCGCTCTCCCATCTTTTGGAAACTGATCACCAACCTTCCCGTCGCCAACCACGCCGATGCGGTGCAAAAGCTCAACTGGTATGCACAACGCTGGAACATAGAGACATTCTTCAAGACCCTGAAAACGGGATGCCGGATTGAGAAGATGCGGCTCACCACTGCTAGTCGAATCTCTAACTGTATTGCGCTTTGCTGCGTCGTATCATGGCGAATATCCTGGCTGACTATGCTTCGACGTCAGTTCCCAACTGCCTCACCAGCAGCGGTGTTTACGGGTACTGAAAGAGCCTTGCTCGACCGTTCAATGACTTCAACTAAACAGGGTATGCGACGCCGCGATATTGATTTTTACATGACGGCGGTTGCTCGTTTGGTTGGCTACTTGGATCGATCAAACGATGATCCGCCAGGCACAACGTTTCTCTGGCGAGGCTTCACACGATTAGCTGACCTCGTCGAAGGGTTCCAAGCTGCGAATCCAAACGCATCACCAACTTGTGGGTAATTGAAAGGTTAGTGGAGCTCTTACCAACTAGGCAGGATATGCGACGCGATATCGTTTTTTACATGACGGCGGTTGCTCGTTTGGTTGGCTACTTGGATCGACCAAGCAATGATCCGCCAGGAACAACGGTTCTCTGGCGAGGATTCACACGATTAGCTGACCTCGTCGAAGGATTCCAAGCTGCGAATCCAAACGCATCACCGACTTGTGGGTAATTGAAAGGTTGGTGGAGCGCTTACGATGTTCGAGCGGGCTTACAACGAACAGCACCTTCACAGTGGTATACAATATGTCACGCCAGCTGACCAGCATCGTGGTGTTGATCTAAAACGCCTTGAACGTCGTAAAGCGATTTATGAAAGCGCTAAGCATCGCTATCCGCAACGCTGGTCGGGCAGCACCCGAAACTGCGAGGTCACTGGTTCAGTGCCGCTTAACCCAGGGAAAGTGCAGGAAATCGAGCGTAATAAACATGCTGCTTAAGCGCAGCAATTTGGACAACTGGGTTGAAAATCACCGGCAGCTTCAGGTAAATCATTCCAGCGCCGTACGACGATGCCGATGTGCCAAGGTAACAATGAGTACACGCAATGGCCCATTGCGGTCAGGGGCCGATTGATAGTGCAACGCACTGGCACTCATACGGATAACACAGAGCGCTCGGCGCTCACTCAGACCACGTGACACCATGAAACGCACTTATCTCTCGGTGTGCAGGGGCGCTCACCACTTTTTTCTCAGCGCCTCGCAAGTGACCTCCATCTCCAGTAGCGATTCGGCGAGAAGCTTCTTTAATCGCGTATTTTCAGTTTCGAGTTCTTTAAGCCGTTTGGCGTCCGGCAGGCTCATGCCGCCAAACTTGCTGCGCCATAGATAGTAACTGGCTTCTGAGAAACCATGCCGACGGCATAGCTCCTTGATGGGCAGTCCTGCTTCTGCTTCGCCCAGAAAACCAATGATCTGTTCTTCGCTGAAACGCTTCTTCATGTCCAATCTCCTTACGCATAGGATCGGACTCTAAAGTGTAGCGCTACTCAATCAGGGGGTGACGTCGGTCGCTTGTAAACCCCGTTTTGGTCGAATAGTTAGCAGCTTGCTATACCATTTGTGAACTGACGTGCGAATAGCCCACTAGGATCCGATGCCACTGGCATCCTCTAAAGACCAGATATACGTGTGCAGTCGTACCTACTAACCATCGTGCTTTGTGCTTGCACCCGAGTAGGAATTCATATCACTACCAAAGTGAAGCAGAGCATGGGATGGATACCTACAGTTGACCCAAGTCCAACGATACCAAATTTTTGCCTATCTTGAGACTGGCATCTGCCAGCGACAGATCGCCAAGCCCATCGGCGTCTACAGCTGCACCATTAGCCGCGAACTAAAGAGCAACGGTCTGACTTCGCCTAAAGAAGCCCAATTGGCCAGCTAGCGGTGCCGACGTAGTGCTTGAAAAGTGACTAAGCGGCTGGGTTACCGAACCCCAGCCCAGGTGTTCTTAGGTGAATACTCAGGTGCAATAAAAATCGCAAGTGCTGCATTTATTAATTTAAATAAGGAGATCAAAATTAAACAATCTCAAAAATCATTTCAATCTCTACTGGCATATTAAATGGGAGAGAATTCACACCTATTGCAGTTCTAGCACCTTTCCCAACATCCTCTCCAAATATATCGACAAGAACTTGAGACGCACCATTTAAAACCTTAGTTTGTTCAAAGAAGTCGTCACCACTTGATATAAAACCCAATACTTTAATTATTTTTTTAATTTTATTTAAATCTTTTATCTCTGCTTCAATATTCCCCAATAGGTTAAGCATGCTCATGCGTGCTGCTTCTTGACCTTCCTCTACACTTAAGTCTTTTCCAATCTTACCGGTACAAGCAGGCCTACCCTCTTGAGTCCAACCTTTCCCCGAAGTATAGAAAAGCTTATCACTAAAATTCGCCACAGTTAAATAAATACCCGAAGGTTTTGCAATACCAGGTAGTATTATTCCATTTACTTTCATATTCTCATACACATCGCTCATACAAAACTCCTCAACACAGTCTATTTTAAGTGGATAACAAAAATCAATAGAGACAAAGCTAAAACAAATAGCGCCTTGAGATATTACCTGACAATCTTCTACCTATATTTCTATCTACTTAACACCCCCATCTAAAGGAAAATTTTTTCCACATATACAACTCATGTGATTTTATGTATACCTGTAGTTCCTAGCATGCTCGTGAAGCCAAAAACCTTCAACCCACATGCTTAACTCATTCAATATTAATATCTCGCTAAAGTTATATATCGAAACAATAAGTAATAATGAGAACTTATTATATTAATAAAATCAGAAAAAAATTGATCATAGCACCAAGTGTGATATCGCATTATCCAAGCGTTTACAAGCCTCTTTTAACTCATTAAGTGGAGCAGCAAAAGACATACGAAAATATGGCGACAGACCAAACGCAGATCCTGGTACGACTGCAACATGTGCCTCTTCAAGAAAATAAGATGCTAGCGCTTCATCATCATAAATAGTTATGCCTTCTGCTGTCTTTCGTCCAATTATATTACTGCACTCAACGAATGCATAAAATGCACCATTCGGCTTTCGTGCATGTAACCCCGGAATATTATCTAGCGCATCAAAGAGCACCTCTCTTCGCTGTGAATACTCTGTCATTGCCGAAGCTAAAAAATCCTGCGGCCCATTTAGTGCTGCAATAGCCGCAGCCTGTGAAATTGAACAAGGGTTAGAAGTACTTTGCGATTGAATTTTGGCCATAACTTTAATCAGCTTTTCAGGCCCAGCTGCGTAGCCTAAGCGCCAGCCAGTCATAGCATAGGCTTTTGATACACCATTTACAATTACAACACGATCATGCAGCTCTGGGCACGCATTTAAGATTGATGGAATTCGTTCAGAGCCATAATTAATATGCTCATAAATCTCATCAGATAAAACCAAGACTCCCTTATGGCGTTTAAGAACATTACCAAGCTTACGAAGTTCTTCTAACGTATAAGCCATGCCTGATGGGTTGCTAGGTGAATTCAAGATTAACCAACGTGTTTTAGGTGTAATTGCTGCTTCAAGCTGATTAATATTTAACTTATAACCACTCTCGACAGGGCATTCTAGTATCTTTGGCACTCCTCCAAGCAGTAAAACCATGTCTGTATATGAAACCCAATACGGAGCAGGTACAATTACTTCGTCTTCAGGTTCCATCGTTGCCATTAAAGCGTTAAATATAACCTGCTTAGCACCATTACCTGTAGAAATATTGTGGCGAGAAAATTTCAAACTATTTTCGCGTAAAAACTTGTCTACGATTGCATTCTTTAAAGCAATAGTACCGTCTGCAGGTGTATAATGAGTTTCACCACTTCTCATAGCCGCTACAGCAGCATCAATTATATGACTAGGCGTATCAAAACCAGGCTCTCCCACACTAAGATTGATAACATTCATACCCGCCTTACACATTTCCTGCGCTTTTACAGATATCGCCATTGCTGGTGAAGCTTGAATAGGCTTTAACCGACTTGACTCATACATCAAGGAAACTCCTTCAGCCTGTAGGGTACAAAAAAATTACTTTTTTATATGTTGATTCAGATCTATAGTAAAAATCATATATCTTATTGAAATGCATTGATGAAAATCAATCGATATTTTATAGCTTTATAGCAGCAACTAATTACCAGCAAGATAGCAATTTTTATTTTCATTAACATTTAACCTCATCGGGCTTCGTGCTTAACCAACTACTAGCTATCTTACTGGCATAATAATGGACTCTAAAAAAATGCGCACTAGAAATTTCTTGCCACACTGATCAAAGCTTCAAGCCGTCGAACTTCATCTTCAGTTGGCATAGTTAGTGGTGCGCGAACATTACCGGCTGGCCGGCCTATCATTGAAGCTCCTGCCTTAATCAAGCTGACTGCATAACCTGCTTTATTATCACGTAAATCCACAAACGGAATAAAAAATTCATTAGTGATTTTCTTGACAGCCTCTTTATTTCCTTTACGCAGCTCCTTATAAAAGGTAACAGCCATATCAGGTACAAAGTTGAATACGGCAGAGGAGTAGGTATTTACCCCAATAGAAAGATACGCTTCTGCAAAGATTTCTGCTGTTGGCACACCACCGATATAGGTGAGGCGACCCCCTACCGTTTTGATAATTTTGTTTAACGCCTGAATATCACCTTTGCCGTCTTTAAGGCCGATCAAATTAGGACAGCAATCAGCCAATTGCTGAACAGAAGAAGCTGTTAAAACACCGTTACCACGATTGTAATAGATAACATTGACTGATGTGGCATCACAAATTTGACGCGCATACTCAACCAAACCATCTTGCGGGCATTCAGTAAGATACGGAGGCATTAATAGAATGCCATCAGCGCCCGCTTCTTCCGCAGCTTTTGCAAATGCCAAACCTGATGCAACACTTAAGCCAGCGCTAGCTATAACCGGCAGGCGGCCATCAATTACCTCAACCGCCACACGAACAATATTATGATATTCTTCAAGCGATAAACTAAAAAACTCGCCTGTCCCACCCGCTACGAAAACGGCTGAAATTTCATGACTAATGAACCACTCTAGCCGTTTACGATAGCTCGCCTCATCAAAGCGACCTTGGCTATCGAAGTCGGTAATGGGGAATGACAGCAAGCCATCGCCGATAGCATTCGTTACTGCTTCTTTTGAAAACTTCACGTTGTACCCTCTCAGTAAATGCGCCGTACCTTGGGTGAGCAAGTCCTATCAAACTGCCCAACGCCAATGTAATACATCATACAACATCAAGACTAAATATTTTGAATCGATGAAGCAAGTAGAACAAGCAAAATATAAACCAAAGTAGTAGCCAAAAAATATTTGAGAATAATTCTCAAAAACCCTCAAAACAATGCTCTACCTATGGAAATAATTCATTGTATTACACCTCGACAACCCAATCTGGCTTAAACAACGCTGGAGTAAACTCATCAGGGTATCCGCCGGGGTTGGCAATGATACGCTTGCCATTCCGCAAAATATCCACGGGTTCGTGAACATGCCCGTGCACCCATACATCCATATTGCCCATTAAATGAGGCAAATGGGAGGCAAACGCAGGGGATAACGCGTCGCCCAGATATTGATCAGGAATACACTCATGCAGCGGAGCATGATGACTAATCACTACCTTAGGGCCATCAAACGGCTGGGACAGCTCGTTCTCAAGCCACGCGAGTGCTTCAGCGTGCACGTGCTGGCTCGCCTGAGGGGTAAACGTCTCCCCTGGCGTGGCTTGAACGATTTTAAAATCGGGCATGTAGCGCAGCGCCTTAGCCTCTGTATCGGCGGGGTTTTGAGCTGGGTCACCGGCGTATAACGCAAAGTCAGTCCATAGCGTAGTACCGTAAAAGCGTACGCCATTGAGAGTTACGGCACGATTATCCAGCAGTTCAATGTCGAGCCGCTCGGCTTCGAGCGCCAGCTCCTCGCGCAGCAGCGGCATGCAGGTACCGTAGAACTCATGGTTGCCTGGCACATAGATAATCGGCGTGTCTGGAAACTGAAGGCGCGCCCAGGCAAGGCCTTCGCACTTGCGGTGTATGTCCCCCGCCAGAATGACTACATCGGCCTCCACCTCAGGCAGCTTGCGGTTCCCGTCAAAAAATTCCAGGTGCAGGTCAGACAAAATACGCAGACGCATAGGGCTCCTCGTAGCAAATACCTATTTAAACTACCTTAGCCAATCTTACCCAGCCTAGGACACTTTGTCGCAGGGCATCGGAGTCATGCCAAGATATGCTGCACTGCAACAAAAATAGGCTATAATAACGATGTCGTCCCAATAGGAGGACCGCACAATGACTTCTTTAATAACCCCTGCACGCGATAATGAAGTTCTAGAGTTCTGGAGCTTGAATGCTCAGTGGCATCGTGCCGCAGTTGAAGCGCTGAAAGCCTATTTAGGCTAATTCAGGTGCTTTTGCACCCTTTAGACCAAAGATAATCACCGAAGCCGGAATATTTTCCGGCTTTTTTATGCCTATGAAAACCTTTTCCATTCAAATACCTAATATCGTCATTTCAGCATTTGTAAGCCATCGCTTACGAAAAATGGCAAATCACCTACATCGTTAGGACTAGCCCTGCGTAAAAAAAGCTCATAATATCTCACCACAGCTAACTTGCTGCTATGCACAACACAGGCTGCGTACAACATAAGCTTTACAACAAAGGCTCATCGCATTCCCTGACCCTGAAAAAGGAGTGAACCCCATGCAACACTTAGACACCCCAACGCAAGCGTTGGAAGTAGATGTTATGGAAGTATGGGCACAGCGTGCACGCCAGCAGCGTGCGGCACTTGACGCTATTAAAGATTACCTGCGTTAAGTCCCCAAACGCCATATTGGTTCAACGCCGCTCAACGCCTCGTTTCAGCGAGGCGTATTTTGATCATTTACGACCAGCTTTTGTCGGGGTCTTCAACAATGTCTAGCTGGTCAAGGTAAGTTTCCTGCAAGATATACATCCGCTTTACATCGCGGTACTTGCCATTGATAAAGAACTCCTGCACCAAGTGGCCCTCTTCTATAAAGCCACTCTCCTCGTAAAGATGAATCGCTTTAACGTTCTCCACCGCCACAATGAGGTATACCTTGTGCAGGTTTAAAATGGTAAACGAGTAATGCAGCGCTTGGCGAATTAACGTTCGGGCAAACCCTTTGCCCTGATGCTCTGGGGTAATAATGATTTGAAATTCGCCGCTGCGATGGATGTAGTCGATCTCAATCAGTTCTACCAGACCAATGGCATTTCCATGGCTATCTTCCGCGACAAAGCGCCGTTCGGCGTTGTCATGGATATGCTTGTTATACAGCTCCTCCAGCTCATCGAATGACTCGTAAGGCTCTTCAAACCAGTACGACATAATGCTCTGGTTGTTATTTAGCTCATGAACAAAGCGCAGGTCGTTGCGCTCCAGTGCACGCAAATAAAGTGTGTGGCCCATTGCCCGCTATCCTTATGAATATCCACTCAGGATACTCGTTTTAAGCTTGTTCGCTATCCGGTTCTTGCATTTAGGTTAGGCTATTTTGGCCAGTCGCCTAAATGAAAACAGCTCTGCCAAAGGGTGTTCTCTACCCTCTATAAGCGCTCGCAGCAGTTTGGCACCTATCATGCTATAGCTGATGCCGTTGCCGCCGTAGGCCATAGCAAAATGCACGCGTGGGCCTAGGGCGTCATGCGGGCCGAAAAAAGGCAGGCCGTCGTCGGTTTCAGCAAAGGTGCCACCCCAAGAGAATGTTGGGTTGATATCGAGCTTAGGCCATAGCGTTTCTATTTTAGCTGTTAACCCTTCGGCCTTCTCTTCTACCCGCGCATTGCGGCGCTTGGGAATATCTTCATCGTCGTCGTCTCCCCCTACGAGAAGTCGCCCATCACAGGTAGTGCGCATATATAGGTAGGGGCGCGATGATTCCCACACCATGGTGTGGCGCAGTTTGCCCAATGCCTCTGGCGGTAGCGGGTCGGTGATCAGCGCATAGCTGCTGCGATTGACGGCCACCTTTTCTGGCAGCCAGGCTTGCGACTCATACCCTGCGGCCATCACCACGTACTGACAACGCAGCTTGGCACCATTGGCGAGCGTGAGCGTGACGCCTTGATCATCCGGCGTCATCGTCTCCATTTGTGTGCGGTCATATACTTCTCCTCCACGCTCGACCACCCTGGAAAACAGCTGATATGCCATGCGATAAGGATCAATAGTGGCGGCTAGCTGAGTAAGAATAGCGCCGGGTGCCTCAAAACCGTACTCCGCCAAAATAGCCTCGCGTTCAACCCACTCGGCTTCAAAACCGTGTTTTTGGCGCAGCGCCAACTCCTCCTGAAGCGATGCGACATCCTCTTCGCTACTGGCATAGTAAAGGCTTTGCTGACGCTCAAAGTCCACATCGCCCAGCCCTGCCGCCAGGGACTCAAGCTCACCAATGGCCTCTGCACAGGCGCGGTAAGCACGCACTGCATCGGCTTCCCCGTAGCGCTCGGCTAGCTCTGTCATATGGGTGTCAATTTCGTACTGCAGCAAAGCAGTACTGGCGGCTGAACTGCCCCACCCCACATCCCGGCGTTCAAGCACCACCACATGGTGACCATTGCGGCTTAGCTCATCAGCAATCAATGCCCCCGTAATACCGCCACCAATCACAACAACCTCGCATTGATGATCGCGAGTCAGCTGAGGAAAGGTTTTCAACAGGCCATTTTTGACTGCCCAAAAGGGATAACCACTTTTCAGATCCATCTGTTTGCCTTTGCTTGAGAGACTTGCAGTATGCTGTTAACCATAGATGGTTCCCCAGAACTTGCTTGAGAAAACGCTTCCGAGTGATTGCTCCACACAATAAAGGAGATGCGCATGATTGATTTACGCAGTGATACGGTGACTCGTCCGACCTCTGCCATGAAAGACGCCATGATGGCCGCCCCGGTTGGCGATGATGTGTGGGGCGATGACCCAACGGTCAACGCGTTTCAAGCAAATCTGGCCGAACAGGCAGGCAAAGACGCGGCGCTGCTATTTCCTAGTGGCACACAAAGCAACCTAGTGGCGCTAATGGCCCATTGCGAGCGTGGCGATGAGTACATTGTTGGGCAGTCAGCCCATACTTATCGTTATGAAGGCGGTGGCGCAGCGGTGTTAGGCAGCATTCAGCCACAGCCTATTGAGAATGACGCCGATGGCACGCTGCCACTGGAAAAAATCAGTGCCGCGATTAAAGCCGACGATTTTCACTTTGCGCGTACTAAGCTGCTGGCATTAGAAAACACCATTGGCGGCAAAGTGCTGCCCACAGACTACGTTTTAAGAGCCACTGAGCTCGCCCGCGAGCGTGGCCTGGCAACGCATTTAGACGGCGCGCGCTTATTCAATGCCGCTGTCGCTACCGACACCTCGCTCAAGCAGCTCTGCCTGCCGTTCGATAGCGTGTCGCTGTGCTTCTCAAAAGGCCTGGGTACGCCATTAGGGTCGGCACTGGTGGGCTCACAAGCATTGATCGACCGCGCTCGGCGCTGGCGTAAAGTTGTGGGGGGTGGCATGCGCCAGTCAGGCATTATCGCCGCCGCCTGCCAGTATGCGTTAGATAATCACGTGGCGGACTTAGCTGACGACCACCGTCGTGCAGAGCGCCTTGCAGGGGGCTTAGCAAAGCTGCCAGGGGTCGAGATCACCGCTCAAGCAACTAATATGGTGTTCGCGCATTTCCCCGATGAGCATGTAAAGCCACTCTCCGCCTGGCTAAAAGAGCACGGCATATTGATTGAGCTGCTTTACGCTACGCGGTTCGTTACGCATCGCGATGTTAATGACGCGGATATCGACAAAGTCATCGCGGTGATGGAGGCCTACGTTAGTCGTCATTAAAAACGAGCCGCTATCAACCAGTAAGCGGCTTAGCTAAGAGAGGATGCCCCTAAAGCAAGATGCACGGCGATGCCGGCCATCATCAAGCCAATCAGGCCATCGATAATGCGCCATGCGATGGGTTTTGAAAGCCAAGGCGAAAGCGCAGCGCCCCCCCAGGCCAGCAGGCTAAACCAGAGGATGGAGGCAGTAGATGCTCCCGCTACAAAAACACCGGCACTCTCCTGCTGGGCGCCAATGGCGGGTATCAACAGCAGCGTATCCAGATATACCTGGGGGTTAAGCACGGTGACGGCAAGAGTGGCGAAAATCACTTTGGTTAAGCTGCGCGCTTTTCCGGCTTCAGCGCTTAACCCTTGCCGTCCGCTACAGGCTCTAAATAATGCCTGGGCCGCCAGCCAGCTTAAAAACACTACGCCTATCCAGCGCATAGCCTCCAACGCACTGGGCATCGTCAGCAGAAAAGCACTTACTCCAAACATCCCCGCCGTGAGCAGTATAATATCCGCACTCATGCACAGACCTGCCGACCACCAGTGGTACTCACGACGAATAGCCAGCCCTAGGATGTAGGCGTTTTGCGCCCCAATCGCCATGATAATTCCGCCGCACACCACCAGCCCGGTAATATAACTTTCCCACATTGCCCTGCCCTCATTGCCGGAATTAGCGTCGCGTCAATAAATCTGGCAATAAAGTAACTGGGAATGCTGATTGCTAAAAATCATCCTGCTAATGGGGTATTAGTTTTTCTTATACTCACACCCTTACACACAGCCTATCTATCTTGATTCCAAGGCTATGATTTGCTCGAGCGTTTGAACTGAAGCGCACGCTCAACACCACGAATTTCCGCCATGCCGCGCAAACGCCCGATTGCCGGGTAGCCAGGCTTAAAGTCGCTGCGCAAATCACTCAACATCGCATGACCATGGTCTGGGCGGAAGGGAAGTTGTTCGCCCCTTTTTGCTTCAATGTCCAGAATGATATCGACTAGGCGAACCATATCGGTATCACCCTCTAAATGGGCATCTTCGTGGAAACTGGCCCCATCTGCTTCCAGGGTGGTATTGCGTAAGTGTAAAAAATGCACCCTATCCGCCTGTTCTTGCAATATTGCAGGCACATCGTTATCAGCTCGTACGCCCAATGATCCAGAGCAGAGCGTGAAGCCATTTACCGTCGAATCAACCATATTCGCAATGTCTCTTAAGTCCTGAGCGGTTGAGACCACTCTCGGCAGCCCGAACAGAGAATACGGTGGATCGTCTGGGTGAATCGCTAATCGAACGCCGGTATGCGCTATCTTTGGGATAACTCTTGAGAGAAACGAAGCGAGGTTTTCTCTCAAAACCTCGGCGGTAATGTCTTTGTAGGCAGCGAGCCGCTCGCTGAAGCTATCGAGACTGTAGCTTTCTTCAGCGCCGGGTAGGCCAGCAATAATAGTATTCGTTAGCTCCTCAACCTGATCTGCGTTCATTTCAGATAGGCGAGCCCGGGCTGATTCCTGCGTTTTCTCGTCATAATCTGACGCTGCGCCGGGGCGCTGCAGTATAAGCAAATCAAAAACGACGACGCTAAGCGCGTCATACCTTAAGCATAAGGCGCCATCAGGTAACTCATGGCGCAAGGACGTCCGGGTCCAATCAAGAACCGGCATAAAGTTGTAACAGATGGTTTTTATGCCAGCCTCGGCAAGGTTAATGGCACTTTCTGCCCAGGCATCAGCCAGTGTTTCCCAACCATGGGCGTGAGTCTTTATATCTTCATGTATTGGAATGCTTTCTGCTACTGTCCACTCAAGCCCAGCAGCTTCGATAATAGCTTTACGCTCCATGATTTCACTCAAGGGCCACACACAACCGTTCGGTAAGTGATGCAGAGCCGTCACAACACCAGTCGAGCCCGCTTGTCGTACATCCGACAAGCTGATTGGATCGTCCGGCCCAAACCAGCGCCATGTATGTTTCATCAATCTTCTCCCCCGTATTATTAGTGTTAAATAATGCTCTTATTAAATTGTGCTCTTGTTAAACAGATAACCGTCAAAATTCGGGTCTTCCACGTCGGAAAGCTCCATTAGGGTGTCTCGGACGTTATCTAAATGAACCCACATCGCCTTACGCGCCCCTTCGGCATCTTTTAGCTGCAGTGCAGAGAGAATATCCTGATGATCCTTTAGCCATTTTTCTCGGTAGTTGGTATCAAATATCCGCTCATGCAGTCTGGCCCACATCAAGCTCTGGTCTCTTTTGGCCCACAGTTCAGAAACCATATCGACCAGTACACTGTTTTGCGTGGCCTCTGCTATCAGGCGATGGAATAGTTCATCACTGGAGTAGTCGTTATTCTTTTCTTCAATGCCCTTGCGCTCCATATCAAGCGCTTCCCGCATGCGTACAATATCGTTTTTGGTGACTGACACCGCGGCAAAGCCGGCGATGCTGCTTTCCAAAAGCTGCCTTGCCTGTAACAGTTCAAACGGTCCTATATCATCCACAACAGGCTGTGCTACCGAGCGACTGTCGGAAAGCAAATAGATGCCAGACCCTTTTCTCACTTCAACCAGCTCTTCAATTTCAAGCATGAGTATGGCTTCGCGTGCGGCAGACCTGCCCACGTTCAAAGCCTCTGAAATCTGACGCTCAGTCATAATACGATCGCCGACTTTATACCCTTTCTGCTGAATCAAAATCTTTAAGTCGCGAGCCAGCTCCTGGTAACGCCGTAAACCTTTATGCATTAGATTTCATTTCCATTTTTAACCTTTTATAGAGTGGTAAAAAGAAGCTAGAACATTAAATGCTTCTTTTTTTGTAGATTTATCAGCAGCAATTAACCCTTTTCGATTGAATCCTCTCTGGAAGATATTTTGTCTTCGCTCAACTCTAAAATCGTATAAAATCCAAGGCGACATGCCTTTGATATACGCTAATTTTTGCAGCGTATCGATCTGCCGCCGGTAAACATCCGCCATATACTTTTCGCTGAACAGGCCTTCAGATGGGCCTTGAGACGAGTTATCGCCATCCGCCCCCGTTTCAGAAATGATGACGGGGCGATCAGGGTCGGAATTTTTTCCGATGGCGTACAGGTCGTCGAAGTTTTCATCGTACCAACCGTAGTACTCATTAATGCCTATAACGTCTAAATGGTCGACTAACCGATCCTCAATTTTCAATTTTGCATGATTAATTAGGCACGCTGCGGCGACTAAGCGCGTGGGGTCATACAAGCGTGCAGTTTCAGCCAGGTCTCGCATAAAAGAGAGACGACTATCCGTATCTGGATTCTCGTTACCAATCGACCAAATAATGACGCTAGCCCTATTGCGATCACGCTTTATTAATTCAATGAGTTGGTTTTTAGCGTCTTTAAGCGTGTTGTGATTATCAAAGTCAATGGCCCAGTAAACGGGAATTTCTTGCCACAGTAAAAAGCCCATCTCATCGGCTAGTTCAGCTGCGCGTTCATGATGGGGATAGTGCGCGAGGCGAAGAAAATTGCACCCGAGCTCTTTCGCATGAGCGAGCCGTCTGCGAATGTCTTCGTCGGACGTCACTTTCCCTAGGATGTCGTCGTCTTCATGGACAGAAATGCCGCGCAGCCAGATAGGCTCGCCGTTTAGGAGAATATCTACCCCTTGGCGAACGATGGAGCGGAATCCAACATTGTCAGTGATACGGTCTTCACCAGCCGTCAGCACCACTTTATATAGGCGTGGGTTTTCAGGCGACCATCGCTCTGGCTCTGCTGCTATTCGGCAAGTACCTTTGCCATGTTCAATGTTAATCTTTTGAGCAATTCCTAATTCAGGTATCTCAAGGTGAGCATGGTGAATGCTGGGGCCATCAACAGCGCTATCAACAACTACATCAACCTCTATCGCCCTTCCATCCTGAGAAAGGCGAATGAACATATCGCGAATGAATTCTCTGGGTAAGCTAAAGAGCTCGACCTCGCGGTAAACGCCACCGTAATTAAACCAGTCTGTATTGCGCATCGGGACGCGATCCAGCGTACGGGTATTATTGACACACAGCATCAGCCAATTGGTTTCTTCGGCAAGGTCATCCGTCAACTCAACGTAGAAGGGCGTCGAGCCGCCATAGTGATTGCCTAGGAATTTTCCGTTAAGAAATACTTTACAGTCGTACTGAGCCGCACCGACCCTAAGGATGTAGCGTTGGTCTGATTCAGCGGCGCTATCCCGTTTGTTAGCCAGCTTTTTGGTGTACCAAGCACTGCCCTCAAAGAAGTACCATTTTTCCTTTAACATGGCCCAGTTTGAGGGCACCGGGATGGACTCACCCATAAATGGGTCGTAGTCCCAGGGTTCAACGCGATCGACAGGGTTGGCCGGCTGCATTTCATACCATTTTTGACGCAGACCTGTATCAAGCAAATCCACGCAAAAATTCCAACTGCCGTTAAGCGACGTTGACGTGCGGCCTTTCGTGAACACCATGGTGGAGTGGTTCAGATTTTGCAGATTCAACGGCACGTCGTACTCTTCGTCATGTAACGACGTTAGGGCATTCTCAGCCAAGGATGATCGCTCTAGCATCTCCCACCTCCCCTGCAGCGGTTTTAGTTAGCCTCTGCCTTGATTCGGCTGATTAGGTCGGCCAATTCAGCAGATTGGTTGGCCACTTCATCGTGCATAGGCATGACCGCTTCAATAAAGGGCGCTTTATCTACTTCATTAATCTCAACCCCCATCTCAGTCTCTGCGGTTTCCAATGCTGCCATTGCCGCTTTATTCCAGGAATCGGAATGGAATGCCTGAGCCTCTGATGCCGCCTGTCTCATCGCCGCTTGCTGATCCTCCGACATACGATCCCAGGCGCAGCTGGAGATGACGACCACGGATGGGATGATGGTATGTTCATCAAGCGAAAAATGGCTTGCTACCTCGCCATGACGCGCGTTCGTCAGGGCCGTTGGGTTATTTTCTGCCATCTCGACCACCCCTTGCTGCAGCGCACTGTAAAGCTCGCCCCAATCAATAGGTGTCGGATTGCCTCCCAACAGCTCAACCATTCTTACCGCTGATGGGCTTGGTTGTACTCTTACATTCAGACCCTCTAGGTCTGCTGGCGATTGAATGGCCCGGTCACCATAAAAGGAGCGAGCCCCCTCGGTTAAAAAGGCAACCCCTATGAATCCTTTATCACGTGACGCGTTAAGAATATCTTGGCCAATATCTCCGTTAATGACCCGTTCAAAATGCTCTTCGCTTTCAAAAATGAAAGGTAAATTCATGGCGCTGTACATTGGCTCGAATGCTTCCAGTTCGGCCGTATTGCTGCGCGCCATATCCAATGTACAGTTTTGTACCAACTCCATGGATTCACGCTGCGAGCCAAGCTGTGCGTTGGCATAAATGCGGATATCCAGTTCACCATCGGTGAGCTCTGAAAGACGTTCACTCATGTACTGCATGCTGACATGAGTAGGATGGTCTTCAGGATTATTGTGGTTCAGCCGCAGTGTCTGGGCTTGAGCTGAGGCCGCTGACATGAACAGCGCCGCACTGATTAGAGCCGTGTGTCGCAAGGCTTTTGTTGTCATCAGCTGTTTCTCCTGCTTGTTATGCTTGTTGTTGTGAAAGCCGACTATCATTGAGGCACTCACTTTCTAAGTTACAGATGCAAGATGGCTTACCGACTATATCATGTCAACCAATAAAACAAATTGGTTGACATCTTTTAGAGTAGAAGCGACTCTCTGCACAATGACTAGGGAGTAAGAAGCTAGTCACCCATACACAAAAATAAAACCAGAGGTCTTACGTATGAAACGCACAATGGACTATGTGCTTGGCACGTCTGTGTTTTTAATACTGTTGATCATCGTCGTCAGTGTGACGTGGCAAGTATTATCCCGGTACGTACTAGGCACCCCAAGCACAGCGACAAGTGAAATCGCTCGCTTGTTGTTCATGTGGTTAGCGCTACTTGGAGGTGCTTACACCTTTGGCCAAGCTCGACATCTCGCCATTGATATATTGCCTCTTGCCTTAAACGGCCGCTCACGTCAGTTACTTAATACACTCATACTGTTAATCGTGGCTGGCTTTGCCTTCTTTGTAATGGTTTGGGGTGGTTGGCAAATGGTCTCCCGAACGCTGGCATCGGGCCAAATCACCCCCACGTTGAGACTCCCCATGGGCTATGTATATGGTCCCATTCCAGCTTCCGGGCTAATCATCATTTTTTACTGTTTTATCTTTTTAGGGCGGGTTTGGCTTAACCCTAAGTCGGAGGGCGGCTTCACTATCGATCCGCAACAAGCACCTGCTCCACAAGAGAGAGATTAATATGAATATAACCGTCCTGGTGCTTTTTGGGTCGTTCGCGCTTTTAATGGTCTTAGGCATACCCATTGCGTTCGCGATTGGCGTATCTGCGACACTCACCTTCCTGCTATTCATGAGCGTCGACCAATCCCTCAGCATTGTTGCCCAGCAAATAGCGTCGGGGCTTGATAGCTTTACGTTAATAGCCATCCCCTTCTTCATTTTGGCTGGCAACATTATGAATCGAGGCGGCATCGCACTTCGCCTTATCGATTTAGCGAAAGTGCTTGCCGGAAGGCTTCCCGGCTCGCTTGCCCACGTCAATATCATTTCCAATATGCTGTTCGGCGCTTTATCCGGCTCAGCCGTTGCGTCAGCGGCGGCCGTTGGGGGCGTAATGGCTCCTATCCAGAAGCGGGAGGGTTATGATCCTGCTTTTTCGACAGCCGTTAACGTCACCTCTTGTCCTACGGGTCTGTTGATTCCTCCCAGCACAACACTCATTGTTTACTCGCTGATTACTGGCGGCACGTCGATAGCCGCGCTTTTTTTGGCGGGTTATATCCCCGGTATCATCATGGGCTTATCCCTGATGGTGGTGGCAGGGATCATATCTAAAAGAAAGGGCTACCCCGTCGCGGAGAAACCCTCCCTTGCCGAAGTTAAATCAGCAGTACGCCGGGCGATATTACCTTTAGGCCTTATTGTTGTGGTGATTGGCGGGATTATTAGTGGCGTATTTACGGCGACCGAAGCCTCAGCGATCGCAGTTGCTTATTCACTGTTCCTGTCTTTATGTTGGTACAGAGAAATAGGGGTAACGGATCTCCCCAAGATCTTTATCGACTCGGTCGTCACAACGTCTATCGTATTATTTTTAATCGGCTGTTCCATTGCCATGTCCCGCGCTATGGCATTCGGCGACATACCTTTAACGATCTCTTCTTTTATGATCGGTATATCTGATAATCCGATCATCATTCTACTGTGCATTACCGCCGTACTGCTGGTGATTGGTACTTTTATGGATATGACACCGGCACTGCTTATCTTCACCCCTATCCTTATGCCAGTGATGCAGGATATCGGTATAGACCCGGTTCACTTCGGCATCATCATGACGATCAATCTCTGCGTCGGTATCTGTACCCCGCCAGTGGGCTCAGCACTGTTTGTCGGCTGCTCCATCAGTGGCGTGAGTATTGGTCAAGTGATGAAACCCATCCTGCCATTTTATTTAGTCTTGATAGCCATTGTTCTACTGGTGACCTTCGTTCCACAAATCAGCTTATTTTTGCCCCAGCTTATTTTAGGTTATTAACGAGTTGGTTCCAGGTGATGACCACCGTTAAATCCTGAATTCAGGAATCAAAGGATAAACAATGAAAACCTTAAAAAACTGGCGCCTGGAGCACCACGACGACACGACAGTGCAACTGAGAGTGCACGATAGACATTTAATCTGCATCAACATTCTAGACAACAAATTGTTCCGAGTGCGGCTGCTAAAAGATGGTGCATGGCGCCTTAACCGCTCATGGACGGTAAACCCGGATGGCCACACCTTACCAAAGGGGCGCTCACGTGATTCGGTGACGGGGTTCAGTTGTCCCCAGTACAAGCTTGGGTGGTCGGATGGGCAGTTGCAGATCGAGACCGATGCCTTACGGCTCATCGTCTCTCAGCCGCTGCATTTTAGGTGGGAAGCCTTCGTGGATGAGGGCTGGAAGTATTTAACTGAAGACAGACCCACCGGCGCTTATATGCTGGGCGTTAAGAACCATGCCCACGCCCACTATTTACGTCGGCACCCCGATGAGCGGGTTTATGGCTTGGGCGAAAAAGCCGGGCTGTTGGAGCGGACGGGGCGGCGTTTCGAAATGCGCAGTTTAGACGCTATGGGGTATGACGCAGAGCGCACCGACCCGCTGTATAAACACCTGCCGTTCACCCTTACCCAAACCGCGTCCACCGGTAGTTTTAGTATCTTCTACGACACTTTGAACACCTGTGTATTGAACATAGGGCAGGAGCTTGATAACTACCACGCCCCTTATCGCTCCTTTACCGCCGATGATGGCGACCTGGATTACTATTTCCGCTGGTCTCCACAGCTTCTAGACCTGGTGAAGAGCCAGTTGGCCTTAACCGGGGGGATGGCATTTCCGCCACGCTGGTCGCTGGGCTATTCCGGGTCAACCATGGCCTATACTGATGCACCCGACGCTCAGGATCAGCTCATCGGCTTTTTGCGAAAGCTGGAGAACGAGGCTATCCCCTGCGACAGCTTTCATCTTTCTTCGGGTTACACCTCCATTGAAGATAAGCGTTATGTGTTTCATTGGAATAACGACAAGGTGCCCAATCCAACCACGTTGACGAAAGCCTTTAATGATTCCGGGGTGCGATTGATCGCCAACATCAAGCCCTGCTTGTTAAGGAACCACCCGCGCTACGCAGAAGTGGCAAACAATAAATTATTTATCCAAGACAGTGAATCTGACACACCGGAGCTTTCAAGCTTCTGGGACGATGAAGGCTCTCATCTCGACTTCACCAATCCCGATACGCTCAGTTGGTGGAAAGAGAACGTCACTCAACAACTGCTGAACCTCGGCATCACTTCCACTTGGAATGATAACAACGAATTTGAAGTGTGGGATCATGGCGCTCGCTGCGTTGGCTTTGGTGAAGAGGTCGAGGTGGGGCTGATACGGCCCTTGCATTCGCTGTTGATGGTTCATGCTTCATGGGAGGCGCAGTCACAACATGCGCCCCAACATCGCCCATACGTGGTGACCCGCTCAGGCTGTGCTGGCCTACAACAGTTTGCCCAGACCTGGACGGGAGACAACAAAACCAGTTGGGAGAGCCTGCGTTGGAATATCCGCATGGGGCTGGGCCTGTCGCTTTCGGGAATCTACAACATTGGGCATGATGTCGGCGGGTTTGCTGGCCCCCAGCCTGGGCCAGAGCTTTTACTCCGTTGGGTTCAGAACGGCATTTTTCACCCCCGGTTCTCCATTCACAGTTGGAATAACGATGGCTCTGTGACCGAGCCTTGGACGCACCCCAGCGTTGCCGACGGCATCCGTGCCGCTATCCAATTCCGTTACCGCTTGTTGCCATATTTTTATACCTGCCTTTGGCAGGCGGTCAACAACCATGAACCCATGCTACGGCCCACTTTTCTCGATCACGAGAATGACGCACAGACCTATGCAGACACCGACGATTTCCTTCTAGGTCGAGACCTACTCGTAGCGTCTGTAGTTGAGCAAGGCGCAGATAAGCGGCGCATCTATCTGCCCGACAACCATGCAGGATGGTGGGACTACTGGACAGGCCAACTGCATGCCCCAGGAACATGGTTAGAGAAGCCGGTTTCATTGGCGGATATGCCGCTGTTTGTTAAGGCTGGATCAATACTGCCGCTTGCTAATGAGGCCATAAAAGCAACGCCGGAGGCGCAAGTTGGCCGAACGTTGGCACTGTTTCCACAGCCTGGATCGTTTTCCTGCACCTCACTGATTTACGATGATGACGGCGAGTCCAAAGATGGCCCGCACTGCATCACCACTCTGCTGCTTACCGGCGATGAGCATAGTTTGGAACTGCAAATCAGCCATGCTGGGGATATGCCTTTTCCTTTTTCACAACTCAATATAGTGCTACCAGCAGGTGAAAATCGCCCCTTGAACTACGGTGGTCGCGTCATAGAGCATGGCGGGCTAATCACCGTGGGAGAAGCGTCGTGAGCAGCGATAACACATTACTTTGGCGCTTTTGCACGAGCCGCTATCGCTGAAATGGTAAACCAGAAGGCTTTTCTATGAATAATTACCTACACACTGATTTCTTGCTGGATACAGAAACAGCACGCCGCCTCTACCATGATGTAGCTGCGGACTTGCCGATTATTGACTACCACAACCATCTTCCGCCCGAAGAAGTGGCTCACAATCGCAGCTGGGACAACCTGGGCAATCTATGGCTGAGCCATGACCACTACAAGTGGCGTGTCATGCGCTGGGCGGGCGTCCCTGAATCTCATATTACCGGTAGCGCAACAGACAAAGAGAAGTTTCTGGCGTTTGCCCAGATTCTGCCTAAGGCAATTGGCAACCCCATGCACCACTGGAGCCATCTCGAACTGTGGCGCTACTTTGGTGATGAGGGCAAATTGATCAACAGCGATACCGCAGAGGAGATTTGGCAAAGCACGCAAGCAATGCTGAGCCAGCCTGAGTTCCGCGCCCAGGGCTTGCTAAAAAAAATGAAGGTCGAACTCATTGGCACCACCGATGACCCGCTCGACAGTCTTGAGCACCACCAAGCGTTTGCTGCCTCGCCACACAAAGACGGGCTTACCATGGTGCCTACGTTTCGCCCGGATCGCGCGCTGGCCATCGAAGGTTCGGGATTCAGCGCCTACCTTGAAAAACTGGAGACCTTGACCGGACAGCCCATCAGTACCTTCGAACATCTGGTAAGCGCACTCACGGATCGCCTGGAGTATTTCATTGCCAACGGCTGCCGTGCCGCCGACCACGGTATTGGCCAGCTAGAGCAGGCCGATGAGCTAAGCGCTAGCCAGCTTGATGCCATTCTTGGAAAAGGCCGCCAGGGCAAAGCCTTAGCGCCAAAGGAAGCAGAGAGCTTCCGTATGGCCGTATTGGTAGAGCTTGGCCGTGGGTACGCGCGGGCTGATTTGGTGATGCAACTTCACATAGGGCCACTGCGTAATAACAGTACGCAAATATTAACGGCGGCTGGCAGCGATTCAGGTGCTGATTCCATTCAAGATACGCCCATTGCCGAGCCGTTAAACAAATTGCTGGATCGCATGGATAGCACCAATGAGCTACCGCGCACCATTCTTTATGCGCTGGATCCCAGTAAAAACCCCATCATCGTCACCACAGCGGGTAACTTTCAAAGCGGTGGCATAGCAGGCAAGGTACAGGCGGGGACTGCATGGTGGTTCAATGACCAACTCGACGGCATGGAAAACCAGATGAACCATCTGGCGCAAATGGGCCTGTTGTCTACCTTCACCGGCATGCTAACGGACAGTCGCTCCTTCTTGTCCTTTCCTCGGCATGAATACTTCCGAAGGTTGCTATGCCGTATCGTCGGGCGTTGGGTTACTGATGGACTGGCACCGAATGATCACAAGATGCTTGATGAGATCATTGCGGATATCTGTTACCACAACGCCCGCCGCTGGTTCATTGAATGAATTAAATACATGATGATTTAGTAGTGCGATTAGCCAGCAGCATTAGGGGGCGCTTGCGCCTCCAAGGCTTCAACAAGCGACTCGGCGAAACGGAGGGCTGAGGGGAACCCTCCCCATGGCCAATAATTTACTTCTATATTGACCGGGGTATCATCCAACCAATGCTGCCATAGCCCCGACGTTGGCAAGGCTGAATCAGTTAAGTATTGAGAGTAAGTCGGGTGAAGCAGAATGAACCTACCTTCTAATTGAAACGCCTCTGAAATGGTTAATGTGCTGAAGCCCCAGTCGTTAGTAGGGCCTTGCCAGGCATTTTCCAATCCCAACTGAGTGATAACCATATCTTCCAGGCTTCCATGCCCATAAATGCGGACATGTCGGTCGTCTCGAATTTCTACAACCAACAGGGGGTCTACAGGCCTTGCAATCTGTGCCGCTATTACTGCCAGCCTAGTTTGGACAGACTCAATTAATTCTTGGGCCAGCTGTTGCTGATCGTTCAGCTCCCCTACTTTTCTAGTAAGTTGTTCAAGGTTCTGCCAAATATTTAAGTTTTCTCCAAATAGCGGGATTTTTATTACATCAGCAATACTGGAAAGTTTATTCTCTAAATTCAAATGGGCCGGTGGCGATATTAGAATAGCATCAGGCTCCAACGACGCTAGGTATTCCTGAATTCAAACATTAAGCGCAGCACCCGCGGTTTCCAGCGCTCCTGAATACTCTCCCAGGAACACTTGTGCCGGTGTCCGATACCCCAAGCGTTTTCTGGGGCGATTA
>Ga0208919_1000152_pt1 | contig 50220 bp, 61 predicted proteins | sample 4_EtaG_FD_184076 | JGI IMG/M metagenome (GOLD analysis project Ga0208919, IMG submission 184076) | Marine viral communities from the Subarctic Pacific Ocean - 4_ETSP_OMZ_AT15127 metaG (SPAdes) (version 3) | ecosystem: Environmental > Aquatic > Marine > Oceanic | place: Pacific Ocean | collected... | reverse complement strand
ATATATAGCTAAACTTATTGAAACAGATGATTTTAGACAACCTATAAAAAATAACGTAGAAATGTTACATGGCATGATGGGGTTAGCTGATCCTAGATACATGGATGTTGACTACGATGAACTATACAGTGGTGATTTACCTATTGGATAAAAATTGCGCGGTAGAGCAGTTGGTCAGCTCGCGAGTCTCATAAACTCGAGGTCGGTGGTTCGAATCCACCCTGCGCACCAAATAGGGCGTGACTGGTAAGTGAGACAGTATCTTCGCCGATATACAGGCAAGACAGTATCTCAAACGTAGGTTCGACTCCTACCACGTCCACAAACTAAATACGAATACAAATAGATAATATATACACATGCTAACCGATAAAGAAATAAATAAAATAGCTAAAGCAGTTGCTAAAGAAGTTGTTGAAACTTTTATTAGAGAATATTCTAGTGAAATGAAAACAAATTCTATTGATGAAACAGATCTTATACTAATGGAACTAGATAGACTTAATAATCTATTGTCACGATATGAAGCTGATGAAGAATATGAAAAAGCTAGTATAATACAAAAGAAAATAACCACAATTAAAAACCGATATAATATATGAAAACCAAAAAACAATTTGAGTGCATGCTTGCACATCCTGTAGGCAAAAAACAAACCGACTGGTCTGATACTTATATTCAGCCAAAGCTTGACGGTGTAAGATGTTACATTACATCAACCGGTGCTTTCAGTCGTAACCACAAACCTTTTCACAATATAAACCACATACTAAGGGAGTTAGAACATGTCTTCAGTAAGTATCCAGATATTATTCTCGATGGTGAGCTATACAACCATAAGCTTAAAGATAACTTTAACAAGATAATATCTCTCGTACGTAAGCAAAAACCTACATTTGCAGATATGAGCGAAGCACAATCTCTCGTGCAGTTTCACTGCTATGACATGTTCAACCCTAAGTTACCTAATGATAAATACTATCAGCGTGCTAGTGATATAGATAGTATTATTGATGTATATGATCTTAAATATACTAAACCTGTACCATTTCAAGCTGTACTCAGCTTAGATGCTGCAAAATACAACCATCAACTTAACTTAAATGATGGCTATGAAGGCTCAATACTACGCTACAACAAGCCTTACGAACAAAAACGTTCTTATAATCTACAAAAGTTCAAAGACTTTCACGACACAGAGGCTACGATTGTTGGCTGGGTTGAAGGCCAAGGTAAACGTATCGGTACTATCGGTAAGTTCCTTGCTGTAGATTCCAACGGTGTTAAATTCGGTATGCCTGTTATGGGCAAACAATCAATGCTCGAAGAGATGTACGATATAGCTGAGTGGTATATCGGCAAAACAGCTACATTTACATACTTCCAACGCACACCATCAGGTTCATACCGTCACCCATTATTCAAAGCAATACGTAACTACGAATGAAAACAATACTCATAATAACATTGTTAATGAGCTTAACAGGCTACATAGTAATACAACTTGGAAAACATATAATTATGTTTGCATTATTAATGCCTTTAATGATTATATTAGACGGTATAAGCATATACTCTCAGCATTATATGGACAATATAGATATAATGACAGGAGTTATGGCAGGTACACTAAGTAAAATAATAATATTTTTAAAACATGAGCAGATATAAATTATATAACCACATTATTAATACTGATTTATTCGGTATAAATGCAAGAAGAAAACCAAAAAAGAAAAATGAGAATAGACATAAAAAAAGCGTACAAAGATTTAAAAAGAATAAATAAGCACGAAGAATATCTATGGGATAGAATATATGAGCTTAGATGTGAAATAACACATTACACGTTGATACACGGGCCTAAATCTATAATTAAAACCCGTGAAGATAGACTAAAACATTGGGATAACTTAGTACACAAAGCTCAATTAATTCAGAAATATTCACAGAAACTTCGTAAATACGATACAATAAGGTGGAATGAAACAATTCCTGAGCCTGTATGACAATAGGTAATAAGATATAAAGAGTAAGAGGCTAATGTCACATTTAAGACTTAAGTTTTTAAATAAACATAAGATAATTTATCGGCGTGATCCTATTAATGATAAACCTACAGAGGTATATAAATGGGGTTATTATTATAAATATGGCACACATGAATGCTATGAGTTATTTAGAAGCAAAGCTAAGATAAATACTTTTAGATCCCTTAAATGGCACTTATTAGTGCTGTGGTATTTAAATCCTCAACTTTCTATTAAAGAGTTTGAAGAGCTAGCTAGACATATAGCTACAAAAAGTAATGGGTTTGTTACGTTCACTATGTTAGATAAATATTTAGTTAATATGATTGACGATGTTACTTTAACAGAACTTAAACAACCACCTAAAAATAAACTACGTAAAGTTATATTTAAAGATTTTACTGGTTTAACCATGAAAGAGAAGTTAAGTATCGTAGGCCAATTAATCGGCCGAGATAGATTAATAAATGAAGAGATGATCTATCAATGCATGTTAGAGTTACATGATATTGGTAAGAAGATTACGATTGGTAAAATAGCAGGCTTACTAGATTGTTCTAGTAGAACTGTTTATAGAACAATGGGTAGTAATCTTAAACGAGAAAAAGAACTTTTAAATAAGGACAATGAAAAAATATAATATTAAAAATTATATTCGGTATAAAGAAGATGTTAAAGCTTCTATGCCAGACTACAACGATCTCATATTTGATAGTAGAGATAATTTAATTGTAAGATTTTTACCATTAGTAGAGAATATAGCTCGTAAATTTTCTACATCACAGCAGGCAAGTGGCGTTCTTGATATTACTGATCTAATACAAGAAGGTTCAATAGGTCTTATAAAAGCTGTTGATAAATTAGATTATGACATACTAATAAAATCAGAAGATCAAGAAAAGACTTTAAAATCTTTCTTTTTTAAACGTATCAAAGGAGCTATTCGTAGATCTATTGATATAAAACGAGGTGATATACGTATACCTGAACATAAGCTCAATGATATGCGTAGAAATCCTAAAGACAAGAAAATGGTAGAAATGTTTTTTAATAGTATATTTTTAAGCATAGATGCTAGGTCTTTTACAGATGATGAGGATATGATTTATCAAATACCTGATCAATCTGAGCCCTATAATATAGGGTTATTAAATAGTTATTTAAAAAGCTTGATGAAAAAACACTTAAATGAAAGCGAATATGAAGTGTTACGATTATCTTATGGTCTTGACTGTGATAAACATTCAGCCAAAGATATTGCACCTCAAATTAATATAAAAGGAGCTAGCGGTTATGTCAGAGTTTCTGAGCTTAAAAAGCAAGCTGTTCAAAAGCTAATTGACAGTGTAGATCATTCGCAAGTTATTGAATATCTGTAAGTTATATATGTAAATCATCTTATTTATATGTAATTATATAAGTGAGAATAAACCATAAACCTATGACTATAAACGAAAAGTTATCAACTATTCAGACTAAATTTAAATCTAAAAAATCAAGATTTAATTCATTCGGCAAATACTACTTCCGATCAGCCGAAGACATCCTCGAAGCAACAAAACCCTATCTATTAGAATTAGGAGTATCAGTAAAACTAGATGAAGAACTAGTTAGCTCTGAACCTATACCTATATTTAATAGTATAGCAACCATATCTGATGGTGAAAATTCTATTACAGCAACAGCTTTAGTTGGCGTTGATCTGTTACAGAAAGGTATGCAAACACCTCAGCAGTTTGGTTCTGCATCGAGTTACGGAAAGAAATACGCTCTTGGTAATCTATTTTTAATAGATGATACACAGGATAGCGACGCTGTTAACGATCATAATAGAGCAATGTCTAAAGATCAAATAGCTAAAGCTAAACAGTTTATTAAAGCAGGAGGTAAATTAGAGACTATTAAAGCCAAGTATGCACTAACTAAAGAAGTTGAGCAGGAACTAACAACACTCTAAATGACACATAAAGAGGTTTTAACAGCGTTAAAAAACGATGATGAGTATTATAATGGTATTGGCCAAAAATACTTAAGTAATTCAAACATATCTACGCTATTAAAAAATCCTTTAGCACTGTACGAACCATCGCAACCACGTCCAGCGTTTCTAGTAGGCGGTTATTTTCACACCGCTATACTAGAGCCTGACAAACTTAAAAACTTTAAAGTTATTGAGTCGGCTACAAGGAACAATAAAGTGTATAAAGAGATCTCAGAAGGTGAATTATGTCTACTACAACACGAGGTTGATCAAATAGAATTAATGGTTGAAAAAGTTTTAGCCAATAACGTCTGTAAAGATCTTATTCAAACCGGAGAAGTAGAGTATGAGATACCAGGTATTGCTGAGATAGAAGGTGAAATGTGGAAAGGTAAAGCTGATATAATTAATCATAGCGAAAAACTAATTGTAGATTTGAAGACTACTTCAGATATAGAAAAGTTTAGATTTTCAGCTTCACGTTATAATTATGACAGCCAAGCATTTATATATAGAACATTATTTAACTATGAAATGGTTTTTATTGTCATAGATAAAATAACTCACCAAATTAAAATATGCGATTGCTCCGATTCATTTTATGAAAAGGGTCAAGATAAAGTAAAAGAAGCAGTAGCACAATACCAATTATTTTTTAAGACTAAAGATTTTGACTCTAAACAATTTTTTAAAACAGAAACACTTTAATTATGGCACGAACTAGAAAAAGAACCTGTGATGTTACAGGTATGAACACAAGCGTTAACAATTTTTACACTAATCAAAGCCATGTAAAAGCAGTTGACAATTTACGTAGAACAACTGGAGCTACAAAGCCACAGTTAGTAAGAATGTTTAACCAATTGGCTACATATTAATAATGGCATCAATAATTAAAACTAGTATTGATCTTACTAAGATTGATAAAAGTAAAATTATAACTGGAGCAAAAGGTAAATACTTACCAATCAGCTTAACTCTTAACGATGAGGTTGATCAATTTGGTAATCAAGGCCCAGTTATAATAGAACAAACAAAAGAAGAAAGAGAAGCAAAGGTTGCTAAGGTTTATCTTGGTAATTGTAAGGTTGTATGGACTAACGGAGAAAACGTTGAGCCTGCGCCTAGAACAGACCAACCTCAAGCAGCTCCAGCTAAAACTAAAGTAGAAGACGACTTACCGTTTTAACTTATGCAACAACAAGAGATCAACGGATTTTTGATTGATAAATACAATCAATACGGTCTAGATGAAAAAACGCAGGGGATTTGTCCCCTGTGTTCATCTAAAAGAAAACCTAAAAATCAAAAAGCAAAATGTGCTTCTTATGATTGGGATCGTGGCCTTGGTACTTGTCATAATTGTAATACTACTTTTCAACTACATACTTATCAACGCAAAGGAGCTAGTGAAAAGGTCTATACAAGACCTGATGAATACGTTTATAAACTTCTACAGAGTAAAGTTGTTGATTGGTTTAATACAAGAGGAATATCTCAAAAGACTTTAACCGATCTCAAGGTCGGTGAAGGTCTTGAGTTTATGCCTCAAACCGGTAAGAAAGAGAATACTATACATTTTAATTACATGATGGGTGATCAGCTCATCAATATAAAATATAGAGATGGTAGAAAGAATTTTAAATTATTCAAAGGAGCAGAAAAAGTATTTTACAATATTAATAGTATTGTGGGTTATGATAGCTGTGTTATTGTGGAAGGAGAAATGGACGCTTTATCTTGTCATGAAGCTGGCATACCTAACGTGGTTTCTGTACCAAATGGAGCTACTTTAAACTCTAATAATTTAGATTATTTAGACAACTGTATAGATTATTTTGATAAGAAAGAAAAAATAATACTAGCAGTAGATCAAGACGAGGCTGGTCAAGCATTACAGCAAGAACTTATAAGACGTCTTGGTGCTGAGGTTTGTTTTTTAGCTACGTTTGAAGACTGTAAAGATGCTAACGAATATTTATTAAAACATGGAAAACAAAAACTTGTTCAAAGGATTAACCAGGCTAGACCTGTTCCTCTTGAAAATGTCACTACATTTAAAGATATTGAAAATGAAGTTACAGACTTTGTGGAAAACGGGTTTAAACCAGGATATCAAGTTGGTTTACAAAATTTTGATGATATATTTAGTACTTATACTGGGCAGTTTATTACTGTTACTGGTATACCGAGTAGCGGTAAATCTGATTTTGTGGATCAAATGGTTATTGGTTATAACATAAATTATGGTTGGAAAACAGCATTTGCTTCACCTGAAAACGCGCCTACATATTTACATGCACATAAATTAATGCGTAAAACTTGGCAGGGTATGCCAACAAGAGGTGATATTAAAAGTGATAAATGGAATAGAGTTGCTAACCATATTAATGATAATTTTTTCTTTATTGATATGGAGCGTTATACTCTTGAATCTGTGTTAAGAAAAGGAGCTGAGCTTGTAAAACGTAAAGGTATTAAATGTTTAGTTATAGATCCATTTAATAAAATAAGAGATGTTGATAGTAAAACAGAAGATATAAATCGTTATACAATGGAATATCTTACTAAAATAGAAAGCTTTGCTAAAAAGTTTGATGTATTAGTTTTTATTGTAGCTCATCCTACTAAAATGTACAGAGATAAAGACGGTCAAATAGAAGAACCTAATATGTATAATATAAAAGGTGGTGGTGAATGGTATGATGCTAGTTATCATGGTATATTAGTACATAGAAATTATGAAGAAAAAACAGTCAAAGCTAAAATACTTAAGGTTAAATTTCAAAACTTAGGTGAAAATGGAGCTGAAGCTCATTTTAAATGGGATGCAGCATCTGGTTGTTTTATACCTCATCATAATGTGGTTAAAGAAAATGAACCTATGCCATGGGAGTAGATCAAAGACAACAACGTAGAACCAAAAAAAAATCAAGTCATAAAGGATTAAGTTATAATTATCCTACAATGAGTAAACAAGAAAATGAAATAAATTCTTGGTGTATAAATAATAACGTTAGAATTAGTCCTGTACCTACTAAACCTGGTTTGCAACCAGAAGAGTGGTATATAGAAATAAGATTAGGACCATATAAAAAAGGTGAAAAACCTCATCTATCTCCTAACGTATATACACACGAAAACATACATCAAGAGGTTAGAAGAATGCAAAAATATTATTATGATAAACATAAAAAATAATTTTAATAACGCAAGTGATGCATACAATTATTTCTACACTAAAATCGCTACTGAAGGTGTTGAGTTTGCTGATACAAGAGCTTTATTTAACGTGGGGTTTACGCTTAACGACCCACTTCAAAATTCTATACACAACAAGTCTCGTAATTGGAATATTACGTATGCTGAAAGAGAATGGAACTGGTATCTGTCAGGAAATCCTAACGCGGAAGATATTGCTAAGAAGGCGCCAATCTGGTATAAAATGATGGACAGCAATGGTTGTGTAAGATCTAATTATGGTTGGCAATGGAATAGAAATGATCAAATAGATAAAGTTATAGCTAAACTAGAAACAGTAAAAGATACTAGGCATGCTGCTATATCTATATATGATGGTAAAGAAATAGATACGTATGCAAAAGATACACCATGTACTTATGCAATACAATTTACTATATTATATGATCAAAAGCTAACAGGTAGACAGAACCCAGCTCTTAATATGGCTGTTCTGATGCGTTCTAATGATCTCTGGTATGGTTTTTGCAATGACCAATACTGTTTTTCAATGCTACAGAAAATGGTTGCAGAGAGATTATCTATTGAAGTTGGCACATACTATCATTTTGCACACAACCTACACATTTACAACGACAAATTAAAATTCTAAATATGTATTATTTATATCATATACCGGGTAAAAAAATAGGTGTAACAAGTAATCTTAATAAAAGGGTTACACTTATACAAGGTTATAAAGAAGGAGAGTACGAAGTTCTTGATTCTAGTAAAGATATAGACTATATATCTGACAAGGAGATAGAACTTCAAAAGTCTTATGGCTACAAAGTAGACATGAAAAAATATAAAAACTTATTTAATAAAATGAAAATAAACGCAACAGAACAAACCTCAACATTCCCTTGTTCAAGCGCTGAGCTTGAAAAACAATTAAAGAATAACATAGGTTTAACATGGAAAACAGGGTTCGGCCAGTTTAATATAACAAAAGAGAACATACCTTGGATATTACACAACGCAAAAACATCTATGTTTAACGATAAAAGATGTTATATATATAATAAAGCTTTTTATGAAGCTTATTTTAATCCAGAACACACACCACAAACAAAAACTTGTAGTAAAAAACCCTTAAAAATGTTTAATAATATACGTGATTGGGCTAGCACAAGAGGTATATATGCTACAGGCGATGCTAAAACTCAATATGTAAAACTACAAGAAGAGTGTGGCGAGCTTGCTAAAGCTTTATTAAAAGATGATGAGCCAGAAGTTGTAGATGCAATAGGTGATATTGTAGTTGTATTAACTAACTTGGCTTATTTAAAAGGCTATAATATAGAAAGTTGTATAGCTTCAGCATATAAAGTAATTAATAAACGTACCGGTAAAATGGTTAACGGAACATTTGTTAAAGATGAGGATTAAAACAGAAGATAAAATAGTTCAAGCTGTCTTAGCTAAGATGGATGAGCGTAGTCTTATTGGCCAAAAAAAGTATGGTGCTACTATGATGCAAGAAATTAAACATCAAACAAAAGATCTTAATAGATTTTTAGTAGACGTACAAGAAGAATTAATGGATGCACTACTTTATATTGAAGCTGCTAAGCGTTGTTTAAGTGATGAGATTGAAGAAGCTATGATAAAACGTGCACATGAAGACTAAATATAAACGAAAAAAAGGACCTGTACAATCAAAAAAAATATCATATGACGGTATTACTTTTGCTTCTGGACTTGAAAAATATATGTATATAGCCTTAAAAAAAGCTAAAATAAAAGCTAAATATGAAGGTGTTACATTTGAATTGTTTCCTGGATTTAACTTTGATCAACCAGCATATGAAAGGTGTGCTAATGGTAAAGGAGTTTTTAAAAACAGAGGTAATAAAAATATAATTAATATTAAATACACACCTGATTTTATAGGTAAAGGATTTATAATAGAAACAAAAGGTAGAGCTAATGAAAGTTTTCCAATTAAATGGAAGATGTTTAAAAAATATGTTTTAGATAATTTAGATTCAACTACCATATATAAACCACAAAATCAAAAAGAATGCGACGAAACGATAAGATTAATACTCGAATCACAAAACAAATAGCTCGTAGAAAATATGCTGAAAGACAAATTGATAAGTGGATTAAATGGAGGTTTGAAGTTAAAGGCTATATGTATTACAAAGATTTAGTAAAATTACAAGAAGAAAATAATATAAAATGCTATGGATAAAAATTGGGAACTAACTGTTGGGTTCTACCCAGGAGTTTTGATAGGAGCTAGAAGTTATCCTCATTCAGATTCTGTGCAGCACGTAATATATCTACCATTTGTAGATATTTGTTTAGAAATATTTAACGATTAATATATATGGGATTATTTGACGTAAGAGTACCTTACAAGCCTTTTGAGTACCCTGAATACTATACTGAAGGGTGGCTTAAACAGGCTCAAGCATTCTGGCTTCATACTGAAATATCAATGTCAAGCGATATTAAAGATTGGAACGAAAAGCTTACACCAGAAGAAAAAAATTTAGTAGGCAATATACTGTTGGGCTTTGCTCAAACAGAATGTGCTGTGTCAGACTATTGGACACAGAAAGTTGTATCATGGTTTCCGAAGCATGAAATTCAACAAATGGCAATGATGTTTGGTTCGCAAGAAACAATACATGCTGTTGCATATAGTTATTTAAATGAAACTCTTGGTCTTGAAAATTTTGAAGCGTTCTTACAAGACGAAGCAACAATGGAACGCTTTGATAATTTAGTTAGTTATGATGGAAGTGAACATACTGGAATTGCACGAAGCCTTGCAGTCTTTAGCGCCTTTGCTGAAGGTGTTAGCTTGTACTCTGCCTTCGCTGTTCTATATAGTTTTCAGTTAAGAAATTTACTGAAAGGAGTAGGACAACAGATGAAATGGAGTGTGCGCGATGAGTCGTTGCATAGTAAGATGGGTTGTACACTTTTTCGTCATATGTGTAAAGAAAATAATAAATTATTAAAAGACTGTGAACAAGACATATTGGATGCTGCAACAGCAATGCTCGAAGCAGAAGAAAACTATATTGACAAAATGTTCGAACTTGGAGACATTGAAAATCTTAAAGCTTACGACCTTAAACAATTCATTAGAAAAAGACTCAATGAAAAAATTACAGAACTCGGCTACGAGCACCACGGGGAGTACTTTCAGTTTGACAAAGACGGAGCAAAAGCTCTTGATTGGTTCTACCATCTTACCGGGGGGCATACTCATACTGACTTTTTTAGTGTTAGGCCTACTGATTACGCAAAGGCTAACGAAGGAGAAGATTTTGAAGATATTTGGTAAATGAAAAAAAGAAGTTTTTTAAAACTATTAGTAAAACAGAGAAGATTATCTGCTAAAGAACGTATATCAAATAGACTAGGATATATGGGTACAGGTTTTATTATGATAGCTCCGTATGTATTAAACCAAGGTAATATTGGTCCTATATTATATATAATAGGAGGTCTTATTTGCATACCTCAAGTATGGTTAGCAAAACAATGGAACTTAGTAGCGGTTAATATAAACGTTATGATAGGCTACACAATTTATTTATTAAACGCATGAACATAGAAGAATACGTATTAAAAAGATATCCTCGTAGATTTAAAAATAAAAAAGTTCTTATAAAAGAATTTGATAATCATTACGAAGTAAATCATCACGAAGATGCAAGTCCAATTATATTAAGTAAAAACATATGAAAGAAAGTACATTAGTAGAGATGCAAAAGAAAATAGATTCTTTAATTAGAGTATCTCAAAAACTTATATTAGAAATACAACAAATAGATTCATTATCACGTGGAACTATAACAGCTTTACAATTGTTTATGGGTGAAAAAGAGTGGGATAAAATAGTAAATAAAATGAAAAAAGCTGAAGAAAAAAGAAATAAAAAAGAACAAGAAAAGAAACTAGATTTAAATGTGGAATAATGATTGGATTAAAGGAGAAGATTACCCTAATTGGGGAAATACTGATGTCTATAAAAAAACTATTAGTGGAGGATACTTACTTCAAGGTGAAACACCCAGAGAAGCCTATATGCGAGTATCGAAAACTGTGGCACGACGTTTATATAAACCTGAATTAGCACCTACGTTTTTTGAATACATATGGAATGGTTGGCTATGTTTAGCTTCACCTGTTCTTTCTAACACTGGAACTGATAGAGGCTTACCTATATCTTGTTTTGGTATTGATGTCGCTGATAGTATAAGTGATATAGGGCAAAAAAATCTAGAAATGATGCTGCTCGCTAAACACGGTGGTGGCGTAGGCGTCGGTATAAATATGATAAGACCCGCCGGATCTAAAATTACAGGTAATGGAACATCAGATGGAGTTGTCCCTTTTTGCAAGATCTATGACTCAACTATACTCGCAACCAACCAAGGATCAGTACGTAGAGGGGCTGCATCCGTTAATATCAATATTGACCACGCTGATTTCGATGAATGGTTGGAAATCAGAGAACCTAAAGGGGACGTCAATCGTCAATCTCTTAACTTACATCAGTGTGCTGTCGTTGGCGATAAGTTTATGCGAAGACTCGAAAGTGGAGATACAAATGCACGGAATAAGTGGTCCAAATTACTTCAAAAACGAAAAGCTACAGGCGAGCCATATGTCCTCTTTAAAGGAAATACAAACAAGGCTAATCCAGATGCTTACAAGTCGAACAGCTTAAAAGTTCATATGACTAATATCTGTAGTGAAATTACTTTACATACAGATGAAAACCATAGTTTTGTATGCTGTTTATCTAGTTTAAATTTAGCTAAGTATGATGAGTGGAAAAATACTAATCTTATATATGATAGTATATGGTTTTTAGATGGTGTTATGGAAGAGTTTATACATAGAGCTAAAGGATTAAGAGGTTTTGAAAACTCTGTAAGATCAGCTAGTAAAGGTAGAGCATTAGGCCTAGGAGTACTTGGTTGGCATACTTATTTACAAGAAAAAGGTATACCATTTGAAGGGCTATTGTCACAATATGAAACACGTAGAATATTTAGTCAGATTAAAATAGAATCTGATAGAGCCAGTAGAAACCTAGCTGAAACATACGGCGAACCATTATGGTGCGTAGGAACTGGTATGCGTAATACTCATCTTAGAGCTATAGCACCAACTGTTAGTAATAGTAAACTATCAGGTAATATATCACCTGGTATTGAGCCATGGGCTGCAAATGTATTTACAGAACAATCAGCTAAAGGTACATTTATTAGAAAAAACCCTACACTAGTTAAGTTTTTACGTAGAAATAAACTTAATACTGAAAAGATATGGGATAAAATATTAAGAGATGGCGGCTCAGTTCAAGATGTAAAAGAACTAGATGGTTTAATGTTTAATAATGATATACCAGCTAAGGATGTATTTAAAACATTTAAAGAAATAAATCAACTAGAATTAGTTAATCAAGCAGGTATAAGACAGCAATATATAGATCAAGGAGTTAGTTTAAACCTAGCATTTCCTTCTGAAGCAACACCTAAATGGATTAATAAAGTTCACTTAGATGCATGGAAAAAAGGTATTAAGACCTTATACTATATGAGAACAGAATCTGTTCTTAGAGGCGACATAGCAGCTGCAGCTATGGATGAAGAGTGTTTGTCTTGTGACGGCTAGAAATAATGAAGGGAGACCGTAATGATCTCCCTTCAATTGCAGGAACTTTTGGGGGTGGAAGCCCATTTTTATCGTGTTCCTTTTAATATATCCAAATTACATCTGGATCTTTATCTGGATCAGCATCTACATGTATAAATGTATTAGCTATACCTATACGATTAAATCCTACATCTAATAAACAATTAACAAGATGATACCTATCTCTTGAATTATTACAATGTATATCTACAGCATATCCTTTTAAATGAGCAGAATCTTTTTTTCCACCTATTTTTTTATTATGTTCTTTAGTTCTATAACCGCTGTTTATGTGTATGGCTTTATCAAACTTACCTCTTGCCATATCCAACATTTCTAATATATTTTCTTTCATTACTCGACCACTACCAATTTGGTCGGGACTGTCAAATTCTGTAATATTAAAGTATTGCATATTATTTTTCTCCACATTTTTTACTAGGATCACCAACCTGTCTCCAGTCTTGTTTAATCCAGTCTTTTAAATTTTTACTAGCAGTACCAGTAACATTGCTACTACTAGATCTTTTATACTTACCAGCTCTACCAGCTTTTTGTTTTGCACTTATAACTTTTTGTCTTTCTTGTTGGCTCATGCTAGCAATCTTTGCTTTAGGTAAACATACTTTTTTAGTACCTCCACCTTTTACAGATCCTTTTTGAGCAGGACCAGATGATTTTCTACAACTTCCTTTGGCTCCTTTTGCTGTACCAGGAACTCTTTCGTATCCTTTCCAACAAGCTAAAGGGCTATTAGAGTGTCTGTTATGTATATTAAAGCCCATTAGCACTTACCTTTTTTCTGTGTTTTTGAAGCCCATATGTTTGCATATGCACTTGGATATACTTTAAATTTTTTCTTAGCTGCTGCTTTACAACTAGCACTTATCTTGATCATTAATGGGCTTTTTTTCATTATTCTTTATCTTTACAGTTACAACTTTTTGAAGTAAATTTTTCTATCATTTCTTTTTGCATGTCAATTATCATTTCTTCTAATTGATCATTACGTTTTTCCATTTGATGAGTCATTGATTCTAATGATTCATTTTTCTTTTGTAATTTATTAACCTCATCCGGTTGTTGCCCTATTATAACATACACAACAATTCCCAAACTAGAAACTAGTGTTCCTACGATGGCCACGAATAAGTCTTTATTTACTGGTGGTATTTCTACATAACTTAGAAATATTAGTAATAATATGATTAAAGTAAATATGCCGGCTGCACCGATGTAATGACGTACTTCTTTTTTTTCGTTATTCATATTTAATGTTATTTATTTTTTTTAGATACTCTTCTTGATTTTCTTTTAGAAACTCTTTTGTTTGATTTAGGTTTTTCATCTTTAATACCTAACTCCCAGTCAGACCAACCAGCAAGAGATGCTATACGTTGCCAAGCTTGTAAGTCTGAATCACTAGAGTTTCTAATATTATCTATCTTTTTAAAAGCTCTATCTAGTGGTATATTTGTAGTAGCTGCTATAACTTGACCAGCAGCTAAATAGGCTGGATTATCAATAGACCAACCTTTTTCCATCATTTCTTTTTTATTCCACGAATAAGATCTACCTGCTTGTCTAAGCTTACCTAGTTTAGATGATATAGGTGGAGATATTTGAGCTATTTCTTTTACTAATACATCTTGATATTCAGGTGATTTTTTCTCAGACTCTTGACTCAACCTTAATGATACATTTTTTAATACTGAAAATATAGCACCACTAATACCTGCTCCACGTAAAATACTATCTGCCATACCGTTAATTACATTGATGTATCTTTTTTCTTTTTTCTCATCTTTTTCTTCTTCATCATCAAACGCTAAAGCAAACAAAGCTTGTTGTAAAGCATTAAATATTAAGTTTTGTGCAATACCATAATATACTATCTTAGATATATTGCTCTTTGCATCTCCTCGGCCATTTTTAAGATCACTAGCGGCTTTTTTAATTAATCTAGCATATTGGGCTGGAGTGTTAGCAAAAGCTAATATAATACGTCCTAATGGTCCCGCCTGCTGTTGACTAATTCTATCAGGTCTACTTGATTGTTGAGACTCTTCTGCAGTTTCTCTAAAATCTTGAAATGCCTGAGTTTCAGCTTCTTTTTTAGACACGCCTTGTTTTTCTAAAGCTTTTATTCTATTTCTATAAAAAGTAGAACCACCAGATGCAATAGCAAAACTATCTGCTATTTGCGTAGGTAAAAACCCTAATCTAAGTAATTCACTTATAACACCTCTTACACCACCTTTTTTAGCCATATCAGCTATATCGGCTTCGTTTACATTAAGTCTTAAACCATCACGACGTTCAACTAAAAAGTCTGAATTAAATAATGTTTTAAAATCTGACCAGAATTGTTTTTGATTACCAAACGCTTTACCAGCTTTAAATATATTGTTATCACTAAAATTAATAAAGTTAATAGCTGATATTGTTTGAAGTACAGCTGATCTAGTATTAAAGAACATGATAGCACCAATAGAGTTTGTAAGCCAATCAGTTACTCTACCAGTTAAAGTATCACCACCAAAAGATCTGTTTTTACCAGTCTTCATTCTTCTTAATATATTTTCTAATGCTACCCTATAATTTTTACCATAAGCAGCTTCAAGCTTATTTAAATTAGGTTCTGAAAATATTTCATCTACATTTTGTTGCCACACCTCTAAATACTTAGATCTTTTAACTGTATTTATACCTTCAATTAAATCAGTTGTTATATTACCTGCCAACCATCCTTCTGTTGGTTGAGCGTATTGATCACCTTTTTGCATTTCAATTAGTTGATTAGCAAATATAACTAAATCAGGATTTTTTTCTATAAAATCAGTAAGTTCTTTTATATCACCTTGAGCCATACCTGGAATACTCATACCTTGTTTGTTCCATATATAAACTCTTACTGCTTGTTCTTGAGTAAAACCTTCACCTGGTATTTTTTTCTTTAATGTTTTAGGTACAACTTTTAATTCTTTTTTAAGAGCCTTAAAGTCATTCATTAATGCTACACGGTCTCTTGATATATTATCCATTGCTCTAGCAAAAGGATTTAATAAATGAGCTTTATACCACGCCATTTGAGTATCACCAACTTTACCCCTACCTAATGTTTTATATAATAAACCTACAAAATCTTCAGCTGATGGTGGAATAAACCAATTAAATCTACCCTTGTTAGCACCTACAACCTCTGCTTTAACTCTTGAATATCTTTTATCTTTACCTATACCTGTTTTTCCTTCTATTATTTTATTAAACTCTTCACTAAGTTCAGCTTCTTTACTTGCAACTAATTCATTTTCAGTATTTACATCATCAATTTCTGCCATTTTATCTAATACTTCTTGATTGGTAAGATCTTTTGATGATAATTTTTCCATAGGCGGAAGCATGTTATTATTAAACTTTGCAGCTAGTTTTTTACTAGATTGAATTGTTTTAGTAGTTTTATTACCTAAAACATCTATACCTAATTGATCACCCATAAACCTACCATTTTCCATTGTAATAGAATTAGGTGGTATACCTCCTTCAATAGCAGCTACTTCAGGATTAAAATATCTTTGCCACCAAAAGTTTTTACCAAGCATCCATCCTTTAGGCATTCCTCTACCTAGTTTAGCTTTACCTAATTTAGCATTTTGTGCTTTGTCTAAAGCTATTAACTTATAGTTATCCATTACGGCTTTATAAGCAGGTTTAAAATTACCGTTATTTAATGAAACATCTAATAAATACATGTAAGCCGCCGTTGCAGGCATAGCATGCTCATATTCATATAAAGTTGTTTTTCCTTTAGAGTTTGTTATTCCTTTAGGATTACTAGAATAACCTACAAAATTAGCACCTTGTTTATGCCAATGACCTGTATCATTAGCTGTTATTCTTAAATAAGTAGCAATAGCTGGTGCGCTTTTCTTTTTAGTATCTCTAATAGATTTATCTATTCTTTCCCATAAAGCTTTATGTATTAAAGAAACTTTATCATTAAACTTTTTTATTTCTCCATTTGCTATATTTTTTCTAATATTAGCCGGTGTATTAAATAAAGTTTTATAACTTTTTATTTTAAAATCTGTAACACCATCTATAGGTTTACCAAATTTAATACTTGAATCATTTTTTAAAGCTTTAATTTGTTTTGTAAACTCAGCCCAAACAGGGTTTTGTTTTGGTTTACCATTTTCATATATAGTATTTCCATCAGCATCTTTTAAAGAACCAAAATTATTACCTAGTATTTTACTACTAGATGTAAAAGCAGTACCTCCACCAGGTCCAAAAAAAGCTTCTTTAGGAAGTAAAGGAAAAACATATTCTTTTAAAGCTTCTATATATTTTGGTATATCTTCTACGGTTTTTACTGTAATTACAGGAGAAAGTTTATTAAGTTTTAATAATGCATTAACATCTTTTAGTCCTAAATCAAAGTTTTCATTTGAAATTAATTCCTCAACCTCTTTACTAAACATAATATCAGGATCTTTATCTATTTCACTAAGTACTTTAGCTCTTTTAGATTCAGTCATTTTACCTTCTTTAACTAATTCACTAGTTACTTCAGGAGCTGCATCAGCGGCTAGTCTTTCTACTAACACACCTACTAATCCTGCTTTTCTTTTTTGAGTAAAAAATTCTTTGGCTTGTTCTAGCGTGGTTGGTAAACTTTCAGCTATTCTAGGCCCAGAATTTAAATTAGTATCTTTAGGTAATAAACCTTCATCTACCGCTTTTTTAGCTTGAACTCTACTAAGTCTTGGTCCTAGTTTAGCTAATACTTTTTCACCTTTAGATAATCTTTCTAGTTTTATTTTTTCACTAGGAGTTAAAGTTTTTAATATATCTAATATGTTTTTATTTAAAAATTGATCATCTATTGCTTTCTCTGCACCCATTAAATTAGCTACATCTTTAAATAAATTTTTACTACTTTTAGCTTTTTTATTTACAAAAGCTCTAAGTTTAGTATCTGGTAGTGATTCTCCAAATATTTGTTTAGAAACTTTTTTAACTAAATTATATAAATCATCTCCTTGTTTTATATCTAACTTTCTCCTTAAGGTTGATGTTCTTTTTTTAGGTTGTGTATCTTTTGAAACAACAACATCTTCAGCTGTTTCTTTAGCTATAACACCTGTAGCTTGATCTATATCTTCAACAAACTGCTCACCTAAATTTCTTTTAGCTATATTAATATATTTTTTAAAAGACTTAGGACCAGTACCAAATGAAGAATTAATATATCCAGTTAGTGGCGCAACTGGTTTTCCAGCTGCATTTTGTCTTTTTACGTAATTAGGATAATTTTGTATAAGATCTAATATACCATCTTTACCTGTTTTTATTTCATCGGATAATATTTCTCTATCAAAACCAGGTACATTTTCATATTTATTTAATATTTTTTTAACAATATTACCTACAACAGGACCTTCTAATATTTCAAAAGCACCTTCAACTCCTTGAGTTTCAAATATTTCTTCTAATGCTTGTGCTTCTTTAGATGTTGGAGTAGTTGTTTCTTCTACAGGTATTTCTTCTACAGGTAAAGATTTAACTAAATCTTCTATATCTTTATTTAGCTTACCTTCAGACATACTTGTTTGGTAACCTTTCATAAACTCATATATAGCAGCACCACTATTAAATCCAGCTGATTCTTTAAATCCTACTGCTTTTAGTAAAGGTGATAAAAATTGTTCTATTTTTCCAAATAAACCTTCATCAAATCTAATATCACCATCTTTTAACGCTTCAGAAAATTGAGTAAAAAATTCATCTGGATTTTGTTTTAAATATTCTGTACTATATAATCTTTTACCAGCTTCATCTACAGCATTAATTCTTTTTTCTACAGCCTTAAGTTGACCTTTGTCTTTTAATATTTGTTTAAAATCTTCTAATATTTTTGGATTTGAAATACCAGCTCTTTTTAAAATAGTATGTAAAAACTCATGAGCGCCAGTATTAATATTTTTAGTTTGTTCAATTCTAGTTTTATTTATAATAAGTTTACCAGTATCAGGATCAACAAAGCCATTAGCGGCTCTATCTTCTGAAGGTAAATTTTTAAACTTTTCATCTATTTGCTCTTGAGTAAGAGATTCTGATCCTTGAGCAAACTCTTCAGCTAATGATTCAACATTTTTAATATCAGTATCTTGAACTCTTTGTATTACAAGATCGTGTAATTGTTGTTTTTGATTTCTTAAATCTTCATATTTTCGCTTTAATATTTTAGCCGGTTGAGTTCTTTTATCTTTAATTCTATTTAAAGCAGATCTATTTTCTTCCATTTGATTTATAACATCAAACTGTTCAACTAATTCTTCTTGGGTCATATTGTTTATTACCCTAGAATTAGCTCTTTTTCTAACAAACATATTTTGCTCTAAAGCTTTTATTGTTTTGTTTATTTCTTTTTTTACTATTGGATCAGTTTCTGTTTCAAGACCTTTAGCTAACTCAGATATTTTTACCGCATCACTATTTTGTTTTCTTCTTGTTTCAAAATCTGTTAATAAAGTTTCAGCTCTGTTTCTCGCTGTAGAAGTAGCACCTCCTAATTGTCCTACTGTAGTAATACTACCACCCATAAAAGCACCTATAATACCTGCATCTAAAGTTCTTACTATACTTTCACCAAGTTTATAACCATCTGCATCTTTTGTTATACTAAAATCTAAAGCAGCATCTTCAACACCTACACCTAAAGCATCAAAATTATCCCACAACATTGAAGTAACTTCTGTTGCGGCTTCAGACGCACCTTCACCTGCAACACTCCAGCCCATTCTTTTAACCATAGATGTAGCACCATCTGCTAAAAATTGTTTAGCAACTCTTTTTCCAGAGTTACCAGCTATAAAACCTGCTTGTTTCAATAAACCTCTTGTGGCTAATTCAAAGCCAGCTTCAATAATACCATTACCAGCAGCATTAGCATATAAAGTACCTAATGCTTCTTCTGGGTTTTTATCAAATTCTTCATCAAATTTATTACCAGCAACACTAGCTCCAAATAATGCAATACCACCATAGCCAGTAAAAGCAGCTAATATTGAAGGCATAGACTCTAAAGCACCACCTATAGTAAGCTCAGCAGCTTCACTAAAGTTTCCTGATTGTAAAGCCTCTGTTACAGATTCAGATTCAGTTTCTCTAACATGAGAACTAAACCAATCTGATATGTTCTCTAATTTATCTGTACTAAATATACCTGGCTGATAAAAACCAGCCTCTATCATATCTCTTAATGCTTTTTTTTCTTCAATAGATCTATCTGAATCGTATATATTAGCAGCAGCAAATATTAAAGAATCAGTAGCTTTACTTAATCCTACAGCTGCTTCTGTAAAACCTCTACCAGTTCTAGCGGCTAATGAACCTAATACATCTAAAAAACCTTCTTCTTCTTCATCTTTTGGATAAGCAGATTCTGTATCCGAAAATTTTAAATCGGATGCTACTTCCGTCTCCACAGCCGCATCCGGAGTTGTGGTCGATGTCTTTACTGGTTCTGGTCTGGCACCTGCGTCCCAAGCTTCTACAACTTCTTTTATACTATCCTCTCCATAGCCATCGTCGATCATGCCCTGAACTATTGTTTCTAGTTCTTCCATTGAATTCTATTTTTTTCTGTATTTATTAATTAATGCTCGAGCGTCAATACTACCTGCAACAGCTTTTTCATATTCAGGGTTTAAGTCACCTAAAAATGCTAATGATTTAGCTTCATCATATGTAGCATCTATAGATAATAAAGCTGCTTGAATAAACTGTTGAGCGGGCATACCTTGTGTTATACTAAATTTTTGTACTTTATCCATACCGTTAGCTTGTACTATAAACTCATTAACTTCTCCATCTTCAGGTCCTAATTCATCTATTACTTGAAGGTTTAAAGATTGAAGAGCTTTTTTAAATTGAGGATCGTTAACATCTATAATGCCTGTAAATACATTATCTCCTTTGTATTCTACCCCTTCTATAATATCACCTTCTGTTCTTTGTCCAAGACCAAATAAAGAAAGATTTTCTTTTATGCTCGTATAAAAATTATTTACAAACTCTTTTCTTTTTCCTTCTTTTATTTGAGCACTAGTTGGTGGTTGACGTTTTTCTATAGGGTTTTTACTTACAATAATTTCTTTACCTTGCAATAAAGTGTTAGCATACTTTGAATAAGCATCTCTAAAAGCAACTGCATCACTTTCTTTATATAAACCATATAATTCTCTCTTTGCATTATAACCAGCTGTTAAATCTTCATCATTACCTAAATATCTATTAATAGATTGAGCACCACCTTCTGTATTTAACAAAGTAGCTGATTGTGCTCCTAGTTGAGGCGCTAAAGCTCTAGCAGCTCTAGCCATATCAGCTTTATAATAAGCAATTCTTTGACCGTTTTGTACTTTATAAAATACTTTTTTTTGTGGTAATCCAGTGTCAGGATCTATTACATTATTACCATTAGCGTCTTTTTGCATTATATAATAAGCATCTTTAAGATTACCTTGTTTATCTGTTACTTGAGATTGTTCAGCTATTCTTAATATGTTTTTATTTATATCAGGGATTACTTGAGGAGTACTATTATATAATTTAATAGCATCTTGGTTTGTTGTATCAACTCCACCACCTGAATAAGTTACTTGTATAGAACCATCTTCTCCAATAGAAAATATTTCTTTAGAATCATTACCACCCCAACCACTAGCTATATAAGCAGCATGGGCCCAATTGTTTTCAGATAAATCCATACCACCTAAAGTATTAGCTTTACCTTGTTCTATTTCTAACTGTATATCAGTCATCATATTTTCTCTAGCTTCCATCGCTGGTATTAACTGAGATAAAGTTTTAGCTGCTTTATCTCTACGCTTCATAAGCTCTTGTCTTTCTTCTTTACTATATTTACCTCTTTGTAGCTGTGTTTCAGTATAAGACTTTTCTTTTAATGCTTGATCTGCTACACCTTTATAAGTTTCATTATTAACACCAAGCTTAGCAAGATTATCATAAACCTGGTCTTTGTTTTTCATAGCCTCATTTATACTCCAAGACAATAATTTTTCAGCTTCTAGAGTTTTTTGATCAATTCTTCTTCTTTCAGTATCTACAAGATTTTTAGTTATTTGACCTATATCATCAATAGTATTGGCCCAAATAGCACCTTGTTGTCTAATTAAGTTTACTTCTCCACGATTAGTAGGGCTTTCGTATGCGCCAGAATTATAATATTTAGTGCTACCTGAGAATGATTGTCCGTTTGCCATAATTAATTTATTAATTTACCCGTCGTCTAATGCCTTGTTAGCCGCATAATTTGCACCTATACTTCCTATTGCTTGAACACCAGAGCTAATTATATTACCAACAGCTGATGTACCAGCCGCAGCTGCTTGTGCAGCGTTTGCATTATATGCTTGTTCAGCTTGTGCTTGATTAGTTACTTGCGCTTGTAGTCTATTTAGTCTTTCACCCTCTCTTCTTTCTTGTTGACCAAATACAAATTCTTTACCAGCAACATCTGCTTGTTGTAGTCTACCTGCTTCACCAAATTTAGCACTTTGCACTCTAACAGCTTCTTGTTGTTTTCTTGCTTGTAAATTAGCTTCACCTTCAGCTCGAGCTCTTGCGTTTTGAGCTTCTTGTTGTTGTATACTAGAACTAATACCTCGCTTGCTTTGTAATGCAGCCTGTGCTAAAGCTGTAGCACCACCAGCTGATGCGCCGGTTGCTTGTAAAGTATCTAATGTATTAGCTAAAGCTATATCAGCTTCTTCTGCTTGAAATTCAGCAGCTTGAGTTGCAACACCTAAATTAGCAAAAGGATTTGATAATAAACTAGAAGTATCTTCTATCATCCCAGACAAATCAGTTATTCCTGCAAAAGGATTTATTATTGCTTGTCTATTACCTTCTAATCTTCTAAGTTCTCCTTGTATCTGTTTTTTATCTTTTCTTGCTTGTTCAGCTAATCTTTCTTGTTGTCTTCTTTGTTTTCTAGCTGATCTACTAGCAAAAATACCTCCAATAAGGGATGCGCCTACCGTAGCAACTCCTGATATTACTCCTGACATTTTTTATTTATTTTTAATATATTCATAATATTCTTGTTTATTTAAAGCATAATTATACTTTTCAACATAATCTAAATTTTTATTATTTGTAGGGTTTTTAAAAATATTTTGAAAAATAGAATACTCATGAGCATAAATAATTCTTTGAGTTCCTGCTTTTGAAAAACCTACATATGGTGCTTCATAATTTTCAGTACCTTCAGCCGAAGCAACACTTATAATTCCTTCTAATAAAATCCACACATGGTCTCTTTTATGTATACCACTAATAATAGTTGCAAGTGGATTTAAAATCATTTGTCTTAAATAAATACCATCAACAAACTCATGTTTAAACTCTCCCCAATCGTGATTACCTCTTATTAATTTACCTTTATTATGTGTTATTTTATTATTAGATTTTTTAGATAAAATAGTGTTTAATAATGTTTCTACTTTTTTATCGTATTTTGTTTGTAAATCACTCATTAATAAGCTGATTCTACATAGTCTGACGATGCTGCAAATAATTCTTTCATACCTCCTGGATCTGTTAAAGTATCAGTAGATATAGTGACAGTAGCAAAGTAACCTTTAATACCAGTCATATCATCACCAAATACTACTTCACCTGGAGCCGCAGGACTATTATTAACAAGATTAGCCATGTATTTATTTTCTTTTCTAGTAAAACCTGCATGATTTACAGGCGGTATTAATGGTGTATTACTTTCTGTTATAGGACTATTTAAAGGATTTATAAATAAGTTACCATAATTATCAAATGAACCTTCATTATAGCTGTATATAGCAACTGTTGAGTCTTGAGTATTTACTGTTTCATAATTACTAAAATCAATATTAGGAAACCCTATACCTGTTTGATCAGACACAAAACTATCTACTTGCCAACCATTACTACCTTCGTAGTTGATTGTTTTAAATACTTTTGACAAGCTTACATTAGGATTAAATACAAATTTTATACTAGCTTTATCTTGTACACCATAAAAATTACATCTTGGTTGTGATGTAATATAGTGTTGATATAAACCAGCTGTATCTGTGTCTGTAGTATCAGATGGTCCCATAGTATAAAACTTATTTTTTAAACTAAGCATTAAACCAGGTTTATAAGAATATAAACTAGTCCAACCATTTACTGATTCATCAAAAGATAATGTTTTATAAGCAATGCTAGTATCTTGAGGTTGTATTGATAATACATATTGTTTGTTGTATATATCCCAACCACCAGTAAGTTTACCTTCACCCATAGCACCAAACTGATCTCTAAAGAAATCAATCATACCATAGTTAGATATTTCTGTAAGGCCATCACCACCTCCAGAACCTGAAGAAAGTCTCATTACAGCATTTCTATCTTTGTCAGTAAAATATCTTCTATTACCATACGAAGCAAAGCTTTCAGGGTTTCTACTAATACCAAAATTACCCACATAAGCCTGTATATCGCCTATAACAGCTGTGCTTGCTGTAATAGTAGGACTACCTTCAGCTGAATATATAATATCTTTATCTATTGGCGCTCTACTTACTTTTTTCTCTTGAAATATATGTAAATAGTTATCTTCAGCATATAGTTTTTGTATAGAGCCATTTGCAGGATCTACACTTTTAATTATATCTGTACCTACAGAAAATACATTAGTATCATTTATACCTGTTCTAGAGTTAAATATACCAGAGTATATCATAGAATTAATTCTAACAGATCCTTTTGGATTATCTTCTACTAAATAAGCTTTTACACCATAACCAGTACTCGTGTTGTTAAAACCACCTTTAATACGTGATTCTTCTACGGCCCAGTTTTTAGCATTTGCGTTGTTAGGTGACATAGCAGGATATGTACCATCTCCCTTAGAACCATTCCAAGCGGCTGCTCCAGAAGAGTCTAGTGTTTTTCTCAGTACAAAACTGTTAAAGTATTTAACTTCTATAGTTGCTGCCATAATTTATTATTACTCATTTATTAATCTAATTACTTATAAGCCTGTCCAATATGCGTTTGATGATGCTTGAAGCTGTGCTGAACCTCCAGTTAATACTATATCTTTAATAATAACACTATAATAACCATTAACCTCTTGATAAGTAACAGTTGTTGTACCAAAAGCGCAAGTAAAAGAAAGAGTGGCTGGAAAAGGATAAAAACCACTAATAACAGATAGTTCAGTTATAGCTTGTTTTATAGGTTGATCAGCACTAAATGTAGTTGATCCATCACTTAATTTAGTAAAAAATGCTTGAGACTCTGATGGTGCGTTAGGATTAAATCTAATACTATTAAAGTTTATAAATATTTGTGTTAATGTGTCACCAATATTAGCGCTACTAGGTGTAGGAGTAATAGACATTGTCCCTTGTTGTGTACCATTTGGTGGTCCTGTCCATAATGTACCTTTATATTCACATGGATATGCAGGTTCATCACCAGCAGCTATGCTAGCATAATAAGGTACTTTTTTACCACCAGCATCAAATTGTGCAACCCATTTTCTATCGTTTTCTCCTCTATTACCTCTTGTTATTCCATACAAACTTGAGGGAATACCTATATCTTCGAAAAGTTGACCTGGATATATACCAGAAGCATTAGGACTTGCGTTGTCATCACCAAAATAATTAATATCTTCACCTATATATGAATGCCATTTTGTAGATGAATTATGAGGTAAATAAACATTAGTTAAATTAGCATCAGTATAAAAATGTGATACGTATCTCATATAAGCTTCTTTAGCAAAAACTACTTGAGGAAACGTAAGTTGAGATTCTGCTTCTTCTCTTGAATCAAAACCTTGACTAATTCTATATCTAAAACTTTTACCTTGATAAAAATCACCATAACGTAAATACACTTGTTGGTTTGATTTAGATTTTGTATCAGTTCCATATACAGCGCCCGATGGTATATTATTTACTGTTAACGCAGGATTTACATTACCAGCAGTGTTACTACCGTAAGGATATCTAACTACTAATCTGTATTCTCCAAAAGCATCAGGAGCATCAGGATTTTCAACACCCCCTCCTAATCTATATGCTTGATTTTTTCCAACCGCAAACACTCTTCTACCTATAACACCATAGTTTGTTCTAGAAGATATATGATTAGTAGTTCCAGGAGCCGTATTGCTTACGTATCTAGTTTCTGAAGAATCTTTAACCCAAGCTTCTTCTGTGTTTGTACTAGAACTAGATGTACCAATTTGAGATTCAATATTATCAAAAATAATACCATCACCCATGTATTGCGAGCCTGAACCATCATTCGTAAATCTACCATTAACTAATATTCCGCCTTCTTGTGTTCCACCAAACTGTATTGGTCTTCCTTCTATATCTGTAGCAGTAGTAAAATCATCTGCTGAAGATGCTCTATATTGTAAATAAGTAGGCCAAATAACAGAAGGTTGATCATCTGTTCCTTGATAATCAGTTAAAACATAATCTATACCTATAAAAGCAGTTCCTGTGTTTAAAGTATCTAACCCACTATTAGTTGTTGCAGGATTAAAATTTTGATTTAACCTAGAATCTGTAGATACTTGTCTAGCATTCGTAACAACTCCATTAGACCCAGTATTATTACCAAGATTAAGTTGTATGCTACCTTGAGTTGTGGCTGTAGTAAGGGATATTTTATTAGTTCTTATTGTGTTCCACCAATACCATGTTTCACTACCCTCTGTTTGAGGTGTTTGTACTCTATTTAAACCAGTACTATTAGCATTTACACCAGTATTAATAGTAATATTTTCTCTTGGATTTACTGGTATTTCAGCTGGATTAGCACCATCTTTTTGAAGTAAAGGTGCGGCTTGATAAGCGTTTACTATATCGGTTTCTTTTGCCCATATAAATGTAGACGATTCAGCGCCAGCATTAATTAATAAATTTTCAAAATTACCAAAATTTTCATTAAGTGGTTCTGCTGTAAATCCAGCACCAGCATTTATTGTTATAGGACAATCAACATATGCAACACCATTGTAAGTTTCAGAAGCATTTTGTATATACCCACTATCTCTTAATTGAACAGTTAAACTTATTCCTGTAGGAAACAAATCAGTATTATTTAATAGTTCACCATCTTGATTTATTTCTATCAAAGGTACACCATTTTCAAGATCTACTGAAGGGTTTTGATTTAATACATGCCAAGATAAACCTAGTTGTTGATCAACTGGACTACCATTTACTCCTAAAAATTGTTTAATAATAGTTTGACCAGGAACCGGATTTAAATCATCAGTTGTACAATTTGTAATAGTTGGCTGTATGTTTCTTAATTTACCTGTAGCTGTAACTGGCGTTATTATATTTGTATCTAAATCAGTTACTTCTTCAAATAAAAACTCGTAAGTATCTATATTAAATGAATCAGGACCATATGTAAAGTTTTCATTATTATTTATTAAAATAAAATACTTAAATGGTTGAGAATCAGTATTTTTTATCAATGTAAATTTATTAGATACATCTACACCATCTGATCTAGTTACACTAAAACCATCTTGTGCTACAAAACCACCATTAGCAGTATATTGAGCTAATGTAATAGCTCCTTTTATATTACTATTATTTATAATAGACCTTGTACCAGCCGCATTTGTTTTATATGGATAAAAAGGTTGATCAGGTAGCGAGGTAACTGTAGTGTATGATCCTGTAAACGATTGATTAGGTGATTGGCCTTGTTGTATATTTTCATATAAATTAAAAACCCAATCATCAGTAGAAGCGTCTGTGGTATTTGTTACACCTGAAGCAGCTGAATTACCACCTAATATAGCTGTGTTTAATTGATGAACAGTACCTGTTGATGATGTTTCATAATAAATATCTAATAAAGAATCAAAAGGTTTAGTTTCATAAATACCTAATAAAAGATTATATGCTGCTCCTTGTGTGCCTACAGGTAAAGAACCTATTGGTAATGCTTCGTCTTGTGATAATCTAGCTATTTCAGGGTTTGATATTGATTGATATATTTCACTAAACACTACGCTGGTAGTATTGTCAAATAAATCATTTTGTTTACCAATAGTAGCAACTGTACTAACGCTAGGTATAACATTGCTAGCAGATGAAGGGTTATATTGTTGATTAAAAGCTGGCGTAGAAGTAGCTTCAGGAGAAACTCTACCATATAGTTCTACAGCGCTTCTAAACTGTTGTTGTTCTGGTCCTACTTCTGTTAAGTCTCTTGGTACTTTGTTAATATTATCGTTTAATAAAACAATTGTGTTAATAGTATTTTGAGGATCTTCAGTTACACTTATATCTTTAGGATAAGGATTTAATATACCAGGTAAATAAACATTATAATATTCTTGTTCTTGTTGTTTAACTACAATTTTATATGAATACCAACCAAGTGGATTATAATCAGAACTAGTAGGATCACCGTTATATACACCTGGTACTAAAGACTGTAAATTAGGTCTACTTACTGGTAATGGTTGATTAAATAAAACTTTTATAGAATCACCTACCCAAGAGTTTATATTATTAGTAGAGCCAGTTATATCAACAACATTGTAAGGAAAATATATAGTATCACCAGAAAGTTTTAAACCATCAGCATCTTCTTGTTGAGATGTAGCAGATGAAAGTATTGTAGTAGATGATCTACCGTATTTATCAGATAATATAACACCTATTTGATAATTTCTATTTTGTTTTAAAGTATGCATTGGATATTCTACTGACGAAGTAGTAGAAAGTGATGGAGAAAACTCATTACTAGTTATAGGTATAGAAAAATCTGTATATTTTTGAGACGCAGTAGCATTATAATTTATAGATGCTGGTGGCGTGTGTTTGTTTTGAAAGTTACTATAAACAAGTCTATTACCTATTATTTCTTGACCTTGAGCTCTTACAGGAATTTTATCATAAACTCTTACTAATTCTGAATCAGGCAATGTTTTAAAAGGCTTTGTACTTTGATAGTCATATACAATAGTATCAGTATTAACACCATCAACAGTACTTAAACCTGTAAATTCAGATGCCTGTATTGTATCTACAACTTTAACAGCTAAAGAATCAGACTCTTTATATAATATTTCTATTTCAGACACATGAAATGTTGATGCTAAGTCTTTTCCTAATATACCAAAAGCAGCTGGTTGACCGTTTGTTTCTGATGGTGGCGTAGGTATTTGAAGAAAAATGTTATTAACTTTATTAGCCATAAAATCAACAACAGTACTTCTATAGGCGTTTTGTTCGTCTTTAGTGTTTCCAGGTAAAACAGGATTTGCAGTACCTAAAAAATAACCATCTTGTTTAGGTATAAAAGCGGCTTGAGTAAAAGGCGCCATTAAAGAATATGTATTATCTATATATTTAAATCTATAACTAAATCTTACAAATTTATCTTCTAAAAAATCTGGATCACCATTAAAACTAGCATTATAATTAGCATTAGCTGAACCATCAGGATTTGTTTGTGTAGTAGCATCTAACATGCTAGTTACATATTTACCATAAGTTGTTGCTGGTAATGTATTAGCATTGAACAATATAGTAGTATTAACAGGAATAATACCCGTTGTTGGCGCACTAATAGTTAATGTAGGAGCAACATAGCTTACAATAACTGTACCAGCAGCTATACCTGTAGATGCTGTAACAACAGCACCTGTTAAATCTGTAGGGTTTACTCCTTGTAAAGTACTTGATGGAATATTAATAGTTGTAACCGCAGAACTAGTAGGCGTTGTAGGGTCAGTAGCACCTTGGCCACCATTTACATTATAAGCAGCTGTTTTTTCATAATATAAATTAATAGGTTGATACGGAGCATATGTTGCTACACTAATTTGTTCTTCTGTAGTATAAAAACTATTAGTTGTTGAAGAAGTTGCATTGCTCGTAGCATTATTTAAAGTTATTTTTCTAGGTTGGTTTCTATTATCTGTCCAAAAAAGTATACCTTCTAATAAATTTACATTTAATATAGGTTTATTTTTAGAAAAATTTAAAAATGCTCCAGATAAAAGCATAAGAGATTGACCACTAGCTACGTTATGTTGAAATACATAGTTATTTGCTGTTGGAGAATAGTTTAAGTTTTGAACTATATAATTGTTTTGAGTTTCATCGTAATCAGTTAAAAATACATATATATTATCAGATAAATTATCAGTATACATACCAATAGCAGTAAGATTACAGTTACAACCTGATAAAACTTTAAAGTCAGCTATCTCTACGTTACCTAAAACATTTTCTAACGCTCCAACGTCGGCACCTTCAGATTTACTTACCTGTATATTATTTCCTTCACGATATTCACCATTTGGTAACAACCTGGCATCCAGGTCTTTATTCATTTTGGACTTAATAAAAGAATTTTTAACTTCTGCCATTTAATTTAGTTTTTAAGCCACTTGGATTTGCCCCTCATTATTTGAACAAACTCATTAGATTTAATGTTAGATAATCTTATTTTTGCATTTCTTAATTTAGCACTTTTTTCTCTACGTAATCTTTGTACAATATATTCAGGTTGATTTATTTTACTAGCAATAACAGCATGCATGACATAAGCATATACAGCTTCTTCAGCTAGTTTAGGTACTCTCATTTCTTGATCATAAGATAAGCCATCAGATATATATTCTAGTATTATTAACTTATCTTTTAAATCACTAGAAAAAGACATTTTACCTTCTCTATTGTTTATAGTAAACCAACCATTTATTTGGGCGATTTCTGGTTGTAAACCATATAGTTGGCCATAACCTAATAATCCATTACCATATATACCCCATAAACCATCAGATATTAATCTACCTGTAATATCATCTCTAATCTCTTGTAATAAAGCACTATCAATAGCGTCATATCTTTCTTCTGTTATTGATGTTCCAGTTATATTTTGGCCTTCGTTTGTTTGTGTTGGTACTCCTTCTGCGTCTTGTATAGGCTTAGTGTATGGGTTAGTTGTTAGTGTAGTTGGGTATATGTTGTGTTTTATACCATTGTCATCTATCCAATAAACACCTACATAATTAACATAATCTTGCGGAAGAGGTACACTTAAGTTGTGAGGTATAGTAAGCTCTTGTGAGTGTATACTTCTTAGTGTATCGTAGCTAAATTCTTGTAATGCTCTTTTAGTATGAAATATTATATCAGTTCTTTTTACACTTGATATTAACTTGCCAGCACCTACATAGGCAACTAAAAAGTTATTAACTATTTCATTTACTTTTATATATTGATATTCTCCATAATTGTCTTCTACAACAGATCCTAAAGCGTTTTCTGTACCATATTCGCCTCCATTTTTAGTTAACAACTGTATAACTACATATGTGCCAGTGGCTTGTGCAGGTAGCGTAAACACATTATCAACAACAGTATATGCGGTTGTGTATTCTGTAAAAGTACCTGGAGCCCCAGTCGCGCTAGTATATAATCTAAAATTATTGTTATTATATAAAGAACTTGCTGGATCGCTAGCGCCAAATATAATTTCAGTATTAAATGTAGCTGTAAAAACTGTTTGATTATTTGTAGCAATAATTACTTGTGCACCTGCGTAATATTGCGCGTTTGTTTCTGTTATTAATCCTCCATTAGGTGTTGCCATAATTTAGCTTTTTTCATTTATTTCTTCAGACTGCACTTGTTGAGATGCAGCTTGAACAATTTGTGGATCTCTTATTACAATACCTGCATATAGTAATATTTTTATTATCAAAGATGTTTGTTCTGATATATGTATTTCAAAATTTCTAGATCCTGTAGGAGAAGCAGATGGATCAAAAGGAGAGCTGTTATATACATATTGACCTAAAGAACCTACATCAAAGCCCCAAATAGGTGGTGCAGGTTTTTTAATAAATTCAACTTGTATATCCCCATCTGTAACTATGTCATTGGGTAAAACATATAAATAATTATTCTCATATAAATATGCAGGAAAAGTTTTTGTTGGTTTTGTTAGTAAAGATTTATTTATAGTATAAAAATCATTTCTATCTAATCTTTGAACTAATACTTCGTTTTTATAAGTAACTGTGCCTAGTCTATAAAAAGGCGTATCCGAAGTAGGTTCTACATTATTACCATATATATCAATAGTAGGTAATGTCCAGTATGCAGGAGGTCCAGTAACATAATTAGCGTTACCGTAAGTTTTAAAAATAGCTATTTTTTCATCAATATTTTCCACTCTATCAGCATAATCAGTATCTGTTTGAGGTATACGTATTTGTTGGTTTATATCCTCAAAATATTTTTCAAATATTTGTAATTGAACCTGAGTACCTATATTGTTAAACTCTGTAGGTGTCATATAACCTCTTTGCTCTTTGTTTAATATAAGTAAAACGGTTTGATAAACAGTGTTTACATTTATAGCCATTTGTTATTTTTATTATAATAAAGGAGGCTTTTACACCTCCCTTATTAGTATTACATGTTAAGAGAGTTTTTTCTCTATAGATTTATATATTTCTAAACCTTCATCTGTTTTAAAGAACGCAGCCATAGCAGCGTAAGGATGTTCATCAAAAGGTACAGTCATTAGTTTTTTGTTGTTTGAAGACCATTTAAATGTTCTTTGATCATCTGCTAAATGTATAATGCCAGCTTCAGATGCTTTTATAGCAAAATTTCTTAACTGTACATTATCATCTTTTGCAAGATCTAAGAATAATTTAGGGTCATCTTTAGCAAATATAAGTAAATCTCTTTTTATCTCTTTAGAACTCATCTCAGATACCTTAGATCCCATTTCAACTCTTAAAATAGCTTCAGCTTGATCAATATCTATGTTTCTAGCAATATTTAAAGCATCTATTTCCATTTCTAAGTCTACTAATTCATCTTTAGCATCTTCTACTGTGTCTAATTCTTTATATTTTATATTTAGTAAAGGATGATAAAGTGATAGTATTTTTTGTAAAGCCTGTTCTTTTTTTCTTACAGTTAAAGCACCATCCTTAAACACAATATGTCCTAAAGTTGCTTCACCTTTTTGTTCATCTTTAAACGGTGAATTTTGATTTGTAGCATATCTTATTTCTCTTTGTTCATTTTTTTCATTGTCGTACCATAATAAAGCATGACGTGTTGTATGACGAGAAGGTATTTTTAAGGTTAATGGTTGATTTGTACCTTTTACAAGATATGTTCTATCTTTTATTTCCCAAGACGTATCTTGAGTTGTTTTTTTATTTTTCATAATATGATATAATTAAATAGTTAATAATAGTAAAGCTGGGGCAAATTAATGCCCCATAACTTTACAAAGTACTTATTAAATTCCTTGGAATAAAACAAAGTTGTTAGCAGCTTGTGTAACTAAACATCTTTCAGATAGGAAGTTTACTTCCATAGCATCAAGATTTGAAGTATAAGCACCACCCGCAGAACCAGTTAACCAAGACTTCATACGTCTGTCTTCTGTTTGAGAAGCTCTATATCTAACGTGTAAGAATGGTCGTCTGATGTTTGTTCCTAGAATTTGGTCATAAACTGTTGAAGTTCCAGCAGGAACTAAAACACCTTCAATTGAAGAGATACCTGTTTGAGCACCTCTAGTAGAAGCGTCATTTAAGTATTTCCAGTCAGTCTTATAAAAATCGTAAGATCCTCTTCGGAAACCACTAAATCCAAGATTTAATGCCATTTCTTCAGAATTTTCAAACAAGCCATAAGCTGTACCTCCTTGTGCTCCGTAAGAAACATTTGAAAGCATGTTATCAAACTCTAGAGAAGTAGATCTATTTAAGAAAAGCATGTTTTCTTCTATAGCTCCTTGAGTATCTAAGTTTTTAAGAATTTCATCAAAGTCATCTATACCAGAAGCACCAGAGAAACCAATCTCTACGTTACCTCTAGCTGTGATAGCAGCGAATAAACCTTGAGTACCACCTAGACCTGTACCAAGACCAGCAACACCTGAACCAGCAGCTGTTAACTCACCTTCAACACATATCATTTCTAAGTAGTCTTCAAAACGTAATCTTGTTTCAGACTCCGCTTTTAAGTACCATAAGTAACCAGTTGTTCCATCTTCTGTAGCAACTTCAACCCAACCTATTTGAGCCATATCAGATCCGTTTATTGTATAAACATTTCTTATAATGATAGGTGAGTTAGAAAACTGAGTAAAAGAAGGAGTGATAGTTACCTGTGGCTGAGCAGCAGGAGCATCAACTAAAGCACCAGCACCAGCGTTAACTGTAGAAGCACCTTTTTGAAATTCTGAACCGTATACAAATATTTTTACAGTTGCACCCATTACAGCGGCGCCAAGACCAGCAGTTAAATATGGTTCTACTGTTAAAACACCTGTTGCAGTGTTACTTGCAGATACATAACATTTTGCTTCGTTACCAGAATTATCCATTACTACTATTGTTTGACCGGGGCTAATTACGTTTCGTGTAACGCCTGGAGCAGTAGCAGCAGGAATAGTAATAGTTGGGTTAGCGCCCTGTTGGCCGTTAACACAGTTGTCATATGCTATGTGTAATCTGTTTTGTTCTGACCAAATTACTTGGTCTGATGTCATAGGCATTTCAGCGCCTACCATTCTCAAGAATCCAGATAACGTTCTGTTTCCATAACGCTCTACTTCTTGTTCGTATAACTCTGGCAAATATTGTTGAGCAAAATCATTTGCTCCACCATCAAATGCCAAATATGCTGATGCTAGTAACTGCTGATTAGGAGCAGGTACTATCGCACCAAATTGTGGTATTAAAGACATAATTTATTATTTTTAGTTAAATGTTTTCTTTTTTATTTTTAATCTTGAAGAATCAACACCACTAATTGCTTTTACTTTAAAACCATTAACAAATACATCACCCGTAGCTGTTTGCCTTGGGCTATCAGTACTTATATTTTTGGATTTTGCTAATTGATCTTTAATAGCATCAGTTTTACCTTGCTCATAAAAATGATTAGCAATAGTATCTACATTTTGTGCAGCATATAATGCTTTATGATAACCTTTAGTATTAGTTATTTCTCCTTCTTTATTAAGAAACTTTCCTATAAAATTTGAAATATCACTTTGGTTATTTGCAACACTACCAGGATCTTTAATACCGTATCTAAATTTTTTATCTCCTAAATTAAAATCAAAACCTTTGAAATTATCGTTTAATAATTCTTTAGTTTTGGTAACAAAACGGTCGTGTTTAACATTATTTGCTTTTTGTTCTTCATTGTAGCGGTTGAAAAAGTCAGTGGCTTTTTGTTGTTCTTGAGTAACGCCCGGTCTCAACTTGATCTCGTCGTAATATTTACTCTTGATTTTTTCCAAATAGTTCTTGGCTTTTGCAACTTCTTCTTTATATGCAAGCTTTTTCTTACGAACAGTTCTTGCTTCATCTAACTCTTCATCAATAGCAAAAGAATCTTCTATTATAAAGTTTCTTTCTTCTGCATTTAAATGAGGTTTAGATTGTTTGTAATATTCATGTAAAAGTGTAGTTTCATCTACATTAGTATAGTCAGCGTTTAATCTAGCGTAGTCTTGTATATTTCCGCCAGTTTCTTCCATAAACTTTACTAGTTTTTCTACATTTTCAGGGAGTTTTTGTGTTTGAACTTCCTGTGGTATTTCTTCTTGTTTCGATGAGGTAGTGGTAGTTTCAGTGCTTCCATCCACTCCCGCCTCGTCAGGTGTATCGTTTTCATCTGTTATTAGTTGTATAGGCGAGTCAGACTCTACTCCTTCGTCGGTGGGCCGTACTTCTTCAACCACTTTTTCGCTGTCGCCACTGTTTTTTTGCTCTTCGACAACAACATCGCTATCATTTGTCTTTTGTGTTTGAACGGCATCTTTTTCTTCTTTTTTAGGTTTACTTAAATCTACCTTAATAATATCAGGTATTTTTTCTTCACCTAAGTTTTTTATTTTTTTTGCACTTTTTATTTTAAAATCTCCTTCTTTTTTAGTAGGAGTAGTATCAGTAGCAGTAATTTTTACTTCTTCTTCTTTTGTTTTTACTTCTTCTTGTTTAGACATAATATAATAATATAAAATTAATAATAACTCTTAATTAGGACCAAATTGCTCTAGTCCAAAACCATCTAAATTATCATTACCTGCTGATTCAAAGTTTTGAGGTAATAAATCATTTTGTCGTTGGTTTATAAGTTCACTTTGTTGTGTACCTTGTATTTTTACTCTTTTATCTTTACGATCTTCTATTGATTGTTCTTTTTGTTTTTGCACCTCTGCTTGCATTTCTGCTAGTTTCATTTGATACTCAAACTCTTCAGCCATTAATTCTTTTTTAATTAAAGCTTCTTGTTGCATCCTTTGTATTTCAAAATCAGATTTAGCTTTTTCAATTTGCATTTTTGTTTCAGCAACAGCTTGTTCTTTTTGAACATCAGCCATAGCTGCTTTTTCAGCCGACTGTGCATTAGCTTGTGCTTGTGCTTGAATATTTTGTAACTGATCAATTCTTGCTTGTTCTGCTTTTTCTTTTTGTTTTAATTTAAGCATTTGATTAGCAAGCTTAATATTTTTTATTTCACGTATATCAATTGCATCTTCTAATCCAATATTTTTAGCCTGTAAAGCTATTTGTATATTTTGTTCTAATAAACTTTTTTCTTCTTCTTCGGGTTCTAGTTCTAAAAATATACCAAAATCATGAAGAGCTAAATCTTCAATTTCTTCTAACGTGTTTACATTAAAAGTATTTATACTACCTATTAATGATTCTTTTGTTAAAGGAAAATTTAACATATCTGTAACTCTTAAACTTATGTTTTCACAAACTCTTACAGTTAAATACATTAATGACTGTAATATATGTCGAGTTGCTGTATTAGAGTTTGCTGCTGCTAGTTTTTGTAAACCAACTAAAGCATTTTTATCAGGCGCGCTACCATCTCTTGCTTCGTTTAAACCAGTTACATCACGAATCATTTGTAAGTAGTATTGATATGTCTGTATCATAGCTGATATTTTTGACATACCATTTGAAGTCTGTAATTCTTGAATAGGTACTTTACCTCTATTTAATTCACCATCTTGTGTTAATGATCTACCAACAATACTACCTGTTTGAAAGTACATATTAAGAGCTTCAGATGGATTATAGTTAGTACCATTACCTAAATCAACTTCTGCTAATCCATCAACATCTACGTATACACCATCTGGTACCATTCTAGCTAAAACTTGTTGAAGTTTTAAATGAGTTAATTGAATCATATCAGCAAAACCTATTGTTTTACTTACTAAAGATTCAATACGACCTTGATACATTCTAGGTGCTGAAATAACGTAATTCATATTAACCTTAGTAGTATCACTTAATGGCCTTGTCATGTTTTCACATAACTCCCATTTTAATATATTATTACCAAGACCTAAAACTTTAGCACCACTATATAAAACTTCTATAGCTCTTGATGCTTTTTTAAAGTTATCACTTTCTGGTGGATTAAAAGTGTCATCTTTTTCTAATGTTTTTTCTAAACCGCTATCTGTTTGTTTTATTTTAAATACTTGATCATGATACGTTTTATATTCAAAATATAATATTTGTACTTGATCTTGTTGAGATTGTCCCCACCAATTATTTGTGTAAGAGTTTCTTCCAGGAAATTTTTGTATTTCTTCTAATTCTTTATCTGTTAAATTAGGAAACTGTCTTTTAACTTCAGATAGCGACATACTTTTAACCTCACCTACATAATAAAGATCTTCAAAGTTAGGATCTGTTGTATAAGAATAACATATACTAGCTGGATCTACATAATCTACAGTTATACCTTCAGATAAATTAAAATTAGTTTTAACACAACTTATACCTAAAACACTTAAATCATAAGCTAATCTTTTTTTAGTTTCATCAAATTTATTATAATCTAAAATATTATTAATAACTTCTTCAGAAGCAATCTCTATACTTTGCTTATAATTAAGCTGCATGTAAATATCTAATTCTTCTTGCGTAGCAGGGAGTTCATCAGAACCAACGCCTGAAACAGAAAAATCTTTACCTAATTGTTGAGATAATTGATCTAATATTTCTTTATTAGCTATATCTTGTGCTGCGTTTTCAGCAAATTCAGTTCTTTGTTTTACTGCAAAAGGATCCGTAGCATAAGATTTTATTTCATAACCTTTATCAGTCATACCATTAACAACTATATCTACAAACTTAGATAATATAGGCACTGGTTTCCAGTCTAAATTTAAATAAGATAAATCACCATTAATAGCCAATTCATCTTTATATTTTTGCACAGGTTGTTCACCTCTTGCGTATAGTTTTAATCTATTAAAGTTTTGATAATTGTTAAGAAACCTGTTTTGCCCACTATTGTTTCTAAACCACTCATGCTCTATTGCTTGTGCAACAGCTAATCCATATTCTAAAGATCTTTTCTCTGCTTCAGGTACTACCTGATCTGGAAAGCTGCTGTTATAGTTTATGTTAATCATTTATGTGATTATTTTTGAATTATATCCTTTATTATCATATGACTTAAACTTTAAAGGAACGGATGATATATTTCTTTTAGCGTGAGGTGTATACCTGTTTTTATTACAAGCCATTATAGCTAAACCAGAGCTTATTGAAGCGTCATGCTTAGTTCTATTGTTTATATTAAACTTTGCCCAGTCGTCTAATGTGTTTTGAAAATACATATCTCCATAACCTGTAGTAATTAAACCAACAAAGTTTTCAATATAATCTTCAATAGCAGCAGCATGTGCTTGTTTAATATCTTCACTTGTATTAGGTATTCCACCTATTTCTCTTTCTGTAACAGATAATTTATTATAAACTTTATCTGGTCTATTCATAGAATAACCTCTGTAACCTCTTCTTTTTAAATAATATAATAATCTTGGTTTGTTATTTTCTGCAAGTAATGGCATACCGTAAAAAGCTATAGCCATTAAAACATCTTCAAAAAATATTTCAGCTGTTTGTGGTCTAGCTATATATTCTAAGAAAAAACTATTTGGAGGAACATCCTCCATAGAAAATTTAGTTAAACCATGTAAGGCTCCTTTAGAACCTCTACCATCTACTGTACCAGAGATATCATAACTATCACAGCCAAAAGCACCAGTATGATCATTTCCAGGATACCTAATACCATTTTTAATTATATATTTATTTTGTAAATTAACTGGTGGTATCCAAGATACTAAAAACCTGCCATTATTGTTTGGAACAAATATCACTCTTGTATCTTTTACACCATTTTCCCATTGAAAACTTCCTTTTGTAAGGATATTTGTGTTTTTTAAATCTTCGTTATAATCTATTTGTTCATAAATCTTAGTTAGATTAAATAAAGATTGTTTTGCTTCATCTCTAAAAGCATGTTTTTCAGTTCTTGGAAACTGACGATAAAATTCATTTAAACCGTCTTGGTCATTTTTTAAACCTTCTACTTCGTTTTCCCAATGTGAGATGACACCGATTTTAATTTCTCCGCCATCGATACTTCTAACCGCTTTTTTCGGAGTTTCGAATACAGGAAATCCATGAGTATCGATGTATCCTTCGTAATTCCATTCCATAGGTATGAACAAACTATATAGTCCTGAATTAGTCTGTCCATTTCTGTTTCTTTTTGTAACGTCTGACGCATCATATAGTTTTTTAAAATTAGCACCTCCTTTATCTAATGAGTTAGATGTTGATCCCATCATACATCTCCCTATTATTCTACTACCTAATCTTAATGTTGTTTTTGTAACCCTCCAGTTATTGAGGATGTTGTCCGGCCTCTCCCATTTGCCCGATTCGTCATGGGCGAGAAGTTTGAGCTTCTCCCCATCGTACGAGTTGTCCCCCGTGTTCTTCCAGTCGATGGTCGTGTCAAGCCCGACGAGTTCCTCGGGACGTTGATTCTGATCGATTTTACGACGGGTAAGTTTGGACGCGGGTACTCTGTAGGCAAGTTCCGTTTTGGGCCTGTCCATACCGTCCTGGATCGGTTTGAAAAAGAATGGATAATTAACGGAGATTGGTACCACCTTATCGGTAAACATCTTCTTCGCATCAGCTCCAGTTTTCGAAAGTATACCATATCTGGAATCTGAGGATATAGTGGCCTGGTGTACAAGCTCTGAAGATGCCATGAAAGAAAAACCGGATCGTCTATTCTTAAGATAGCACAGTCCATAGGATCGAGAATCAAGTTTGCAGGCTTCCCAAAATATGAAGAAAATTCTGTTAGATTCCCTGAACTCTGGGTGCCCAACATCAATCTTGGTCCACTGCAAGTACATATAATGAGAACCAGTAATATAACTAGGAATACCTTTGTTATAGAACCAAAAGCCTTGTTCACGCCTTTTAAACTCTTCATCAATATAGTCATACCATTTATCTTTAAATTGAGCAGGATAATTATTCCAATCAAATACAGTTTTAATTTTATCTAATTGTTTAGGATATTCTTTTACCTCCCAATACTGTTCTTCTTTTTTATCTGATCTTTTATAAGCATCTTCTAATAATGGAAGCGCAATTTTAAGACCTTGTATTTCATATATTTCACCAATCTTACCACTCTTACTAATAATAACAACATCGTGTTCTTCATTATAACCTGCTTCCCATTTTTTATACCTGTTATTTTTTTTAAGTATTTTAGATTTTATATGATTAGGTAAAATTTTATAAAGAGTTTGCTTATACATTATTTAGATCTATTTTCTGCAAAACCTTTAAAGCTTGCTCCTTTATTTTTTTTACTAGTTTCTTTTAACATATTCTCTTCTTCTTCTATACGGTTAAGTATTTCAAAAGCATCAAATATAGCTAATTTTTTTGTAGCAGCTGCGTTTTTTAATCTGTCTGCAGAAATATCATCATCAGAATCAACTATTGCTTCTTTAGCTACTTTAATTAATTCTTCTACCGCTTTCTGCCCAGCCTGGATTATACTCTCTTTGGTTTTCTTCGTGTTCATACTTAATTAAAATATCATTTGATTCCATACAATATAAAAGCTGCTTATCAACCACAAACTCAAACTCTCTGTTAGATTTAAATCCAACAACATCTCCTGTAGTTATTCCTAGCACTTCTAATGAACTATTACCATACTTTAGTATACCAACATTCTTTTTTACTTTTTCAACACTAAACTCATTATTTTCTTGTAATGGCTTTATAAAACAAAAATCTTTATTTGTATTCCAAATACCATTATTATATAAATATATTTGTGACTCTGAGGCAAAGTATAAATCATCTTTAAAATATTTAGAACCATTTACTGATTTTCCTTTCATGTTATAATAACGTCTAAATAAATTATGATGTACTACAACTATATCGTTTATTTTAATATTTGTTTTTATAGCTAATGGGATACTAACTACTTTGGCAAGCCTATTAACAAATTTATGATCTGAAATACTAGAATTAATAATTAATTCTTTGTTATCAATATTTACTTTGTTATTATATCTTTCACCTAATGGTTTTATAATAAAATCATAAACACTGTTCATTAGTATTCTAAATCATATTCAACCGATATAGCCATATTGGAATTAAATTTTTTCCAAGGTAATACCTCGTCTTCTTTTTTAATAAATATATTATAAGAAAACTCTTCTTCATTATATAATATATGAGATATAGTATGACCGCCATACACTTGCTGTCCTATAGCATAGTGCATAGCGTCATTTTTATAATCAGCTCCTATGCTAATTTTTCTTATTACACTACTCACTTTTTTCTTCTATAGGTGTATAAGTACCATCTTCTAAATTAATATTAACAGCACCATATTCTTTTTCAAGTTCTAGTTTAAAATCATCCATATCCTGAACTGCTCCAGCATACTTATGACATAAACCATGTTTTTGTCCTTCTAAAAAACCTATATCTCTTAATAAACCAGCTAAAATTTCTTGCTGTTTTTGTATCTTAGATAATTGTTCTTTAGTAATTTGTGTTTTAGCCTCCTCGGCTTTTGATTCTACTTTTTTCATTTGATTTAATTTAAATTTAATTTATTAATATAATGCTAATATTTCAGTAGCAGTAGTTGCAGCGTCACCAATTAAAATTTTTCTAGCTTGTAAAGGAAGTATTGTTCCAGCAGGAATACTTTTAATAGTAACTGTTTGATTTGTAACTGCTCCAACTAATTCTAATTTAATATCACCAGTTCCACCTACATATAATCCAAAACTACCATTTGATTGAGGATCAGCTTCATAAACACCATCAGTACCAGCATCAGTACCACTAGTTGGTGGTTGTAAATCAGTTCCAGCTAAAGCTATAGATAAACTACCTGTAATATTAGTTTGACCAAAAGCATTATTAAGTGATGTTGCATCAAAGACTATAGTCTGTGTATTGGCTCCTAAGTTAGGTCCAGCTCCTGGATTTGTTGGAGCACTTGTAGCTCCAGCGGGTCTTGTTTGTACTACTCTTACATTTGTAATTGCCCCAAGCGCACTTGTTTCTATTTCATAAGATGCACCAGTTCTTGTCATCTGTGATCCTGTGTCTGTTAATAAGGGAGCGCCACCAGTACCTCTAGTACTAGGTATAGCAGAACCTAAAAAAGTTCCACCTGAAGCAAAAGCAATAACTTTTTGAGCTGTTGCAGCTATATTAGCTGTGGTATCTGTAAATTGACCAGATGGTATACCTGCAGCTGATGCGCCTGGTGCTCGTAATGTAGCTGATAATGTAACATCAACTGCATCAGTAAAAACATCGTCTTGACTTTTTTGATACATAATTATTTTTTATTTTACTTTATCTTTTATTTTTTCATAAGTTCTAAGACCACCTAAACCTAACATACCTAAAAGTACTGTCATTAAGTGATCCATTTGTAAGGCGGGTGGAGTTTCGAAAGTAGGTGTTAACCATATAATCAAGTCTCTTACAACAAAATTATATGCTAGAGCTACGCCGCATATCCACCCAATAAATGGTCTCCATCCAGCAACAAACAATGTTCGATGCTGAGCTTCTACTGCATTTATCTTAGTTTGTAATTCTATTAATTTTTCAGGATCTAATTCCTTACCTTTTATTGCTTCTCTTATTTCCCAAGCCAAGCCACCGGCAACAGATTTATTTCCGTTACCTTTACCTAAAAGGCCTAGTAATAATTTAAACATTATTTATTTATATTTTTTTCTTGATTTTTCAGCCGGTGTTACTTTTCTTTTATTTACAGTATCAGATACATTACCGTAAGAATCAATATTTCTATCTTGACCGGCTACTCCTCCTCCTGAAATTGTATTTTTTTTGTGAGGATAACCTTTATGCATTGGCATTCCTTCGCCTTTTTTACCATACGCAGGCATACCATCTTTCATTTTACCATAAGCCCCCATACCGTCATTATGCATTTTACCATGTTTAGGCATGCCGTGACTTTTCTTGCCATATGCAGGCATACCGTCTTTCATTTTACCATATTCTGCTGTACCTAGTTTTCCACCTCTACCCATACCTTTTTCATCATGTGCAATTGGATCATATTTAATTTCAGGATTGCCTCCTAATTTATTCATGTGTTTTAGTATTGGATGTATTCCACTTACTGATTTATTACCGTATCCCATTTTATTTGTTTTATGCGTTATAAGCCCTTTTTTCCCAAGGTAAATTTTTATTACCCTCATTAAATTTAGAACGAGGATATTTTTTACCTTTCCAGTAAACATTTTTATCATCATAATCTAGTATACCTTTTTTCATATCATTAAGATGTACTTTTTCATGCTTTATTACGTCTGCTTTCTGTTTAGGGTTTGTTATGTTTTTATTTATTAATATACTTCCGTTTTTGTCAGCTCTACCAAGTAAACCATCTTCTTCAAAATCTAAATGATACACTGGTGTGTTATCAATTGTATAAGGTGGTTTAATTTTAAAAGCCATATTATTTTTTATACGGAAACATTTTATTTAGTTTATCTTTCCTATGCTGACAACCACAAGGGATATTAAGCCCTTGTGATACTCTGTCAACAATATTTTTGATTCCAGTTTTTCTAGTAAATTTCTCTACTGTATCGCCGAAACCAATACTTTTATGCATAAGTAGCTGTTCTCCAGTACATTTGTACAGGTGTTGCTGCTTGATCATTTCCTAGAGAGCAAGTAGTAACTACACCTCCTGGGTTTGATGTCATAGCGCCTCTTACTGCTCCTACTAGTGGATTGTCTTGTCCACTTACTAGTGTTGGGTTTACAGCAGAGCCAGTTGAAGTGGATACTGATAATGTTAATGTTTGATAACCAGCAGCTTGCGCAGCTCTTCCAGTTAATCCTATAACAACTGTTTTAGCATTAGCACCTGTAGCACCTGTTGCTGTTACTGTTGTTATATCTTCTACATTTACAAGCACGCTGTTGATTGGTCCTAATGGAGCAACAGCTGCATTGTTTATACATTTAAATTTTATAAATTTTGCCATTGTTTTTAGTTTTTAGTTTTTCGTTTGTTTGTAATTAATAAGCGTTATTACTTCGCTTTCTTTTCAGCTTTTGATGCGTGTACTGCTTTACGTTGAGCAGCTGACACATAACCAGCAGGTCCTTTTGATTTAGCCACTCTTTTTTTAAGCCTAGTTTCTCGTTTTTTAAGTCTTCTAGCTTTTCTTTGTTGTGCTGCGGTTTTTATTCCTTCACCATCAGCAATAGCTTCACCTTTTTTTCTAGTTTTTTCTAATCTTTTTTCTATTCTACTTTTTGTTTTAGCAGTAGTCTTATTTGATTTTTGGTTTTGTTTAGTAGATTTTATATCAGCAGTTACATCTTTTTCTAGTTTTTCTCCGTCTTTTTTCTTTTTATCTGCTTTTGCTTTATCAAACTCTTTATTTTTTTGATCAATAGTTTTTACTTTTTTTCTAACTGTATTGTCTTTCTTTTTAGAATCATCATCTTTCTTAGCCTTTGGTGTAGTTACTCTAAAAGGTTTAAATGATCCAGGTTTTTCAGCTTTTCTACTTGACAAACCTTCTTTTGCTTTAGTTGACTCTTTATTTTCTTTTGAAGGTCTAGTATACTTACCATCAGATATAGTACGATTTTTATATTCTCTAAAAGTTTCTCCTTTTTTTGCATAACCGCTATCATAATCTTTTTTTGTAGCTGTAACATGAAAAGGTGATTTACTTCCTGATACATTACCTTGTGCAGGTTTTGGCGATTGAGCTTTTGCAATAGACATAGCATGAGGTTTAGTCCCTGCAGTACTAGCAAATATTTTTCCTATTTTTGGTAGTTTAAATCCCATTATTTCTTATATTTTTTAGAGTCATATTTAATATCTCCAGCAAGCTTAGAAATGTGTTTTTCATCAGCTGTCATATCAATATTACTTTTGTTATGTTTTGCATCATAATCAATATCTTTTTTTAAATAAGAAATATGAGCAGCATCATCACGCTCAGCGTCATGTACGTTGTGTTTAGTTATAGGAGTATGTGAATGCCTTGCATTGCCAGTATACTTTCCAAAATGTCCTTTTTCCATGGTTTTTTATTATTATTATTTATATCGTTTTATTTAACATTTCCACCTGCGCCTTGCGGCTTTACCTCTTTCTCCTGTCCATCCTCTTGATCTTGCACAAAAAGATTTACGTCTCTTAGCATCTTTACTACCAGGTTTAACATCACCTGTTACAGCTGTTTTTAGTTTACTACCTGGATTTTTTCTTTTATACTCTTTAACTCCTTTTTTAGTCATACCAGCCCCTTCTTCAACAGTTCTGAAGTTTCTTCCTTTACCCTTAGTTGTTTTTCTAGGTTCATTGCTTTTTAAAAAGGGTGAATTAGACTGTATGTATGCCATAGTTTAAATATTACTTCTTTTCCTTTAATTTTACCCACTTAGATATTGTATATCCAATAGTTACTAGTAAAAGTATAATTTTTAATGAAATCTCTAGATGTGTCATAGAAATAGCTAAAGCTAACCCGTTTATTGCGAGTAATTTTATATCTGATACACTCATGTTAAATTTTTTTACCTTGAGCTAACGCTGTTATAGGATATTTAACTTGCATTTCAGCATGAGATTGTGGATATTTAGATACTTCCATACCTGTTATTCCAGAACTATCACCAGAAGCATGAGATCTACCGGTTTGATTTAATGGTCCATCCCATATGTGAGTTTCCCCTACTATACCTACTTTTTTATTTTTACTTGCTTTATTATATGCTTTATCTTCGTGCATGATATTTATTTTTTTATTGATTTTAACATTTTATCAATTTTTAAAGCTTGGGCCTTGTGCATGGCAGAAGCTTTTTTTAATTCAGCTGATATTCTTTTTAATTTTTTAGTATCCATATTAATTTGCGTGCATTGCTTTTAATTGATTTAACGCTTCTTTTCTAGTTGCATAACCACTTCTCCAAACTCCTCCTTTTTTATTATTTAATATTTTAAATCCGCTACCGTCTTTTCTAATACATCCTTGAGAAGTATCAGCACAGCCTTTACCCATTTTGGATTCAGAACCTTTTTGATAAAATGGTGATTTTTTCATAATTATAATTTATTACCTTCTTTGTCTATAACTCCTCTACCTATTAATACATCTTTTTTTGTTATTTTTCCATCACCTGATAAATCATCCATTTTAAAAGGTGAAACTAAAGCCTCTGATGATAATTGTTTTAAAGGACTTTTCATCATCATGCCTTGAGAAAAACTACTAGCTTGATTTAGCTGATCAGAATATTGTTTCATAGGACCATCATATAAAGCTTGGTTACCAGTACCAGGTTGATTAGGCATTACATTACCTATTGGTTTATTCATATCATTCATATTATCTTTGTTTATCGTTGTTAACATTTTTGATTGCAGTGATTAAAACTTTATCTGTGTAAGTTTGTCCTCGCATTATTTTATTTCTTCTTTTACTTATAGGTACATCTTCTTCGCCTAACATAATTCGGTACATTCTAGCTATTAGTTGTTTACACTTAAAAGAAACTTGATAGATATTATACTTTTGTGTAGTTCTATTACGATTTCTCCACACAACTATCCAATCGTTTTTTATCATTTTGTTCCAGCGCCTGTTGTCCCAACTGTAAGCATAAGTACCGATTTTAAAATCTTGCTTAGTAAACAAACCCATACAGTCAAAATAAATTAATAATTCTAAATCTGCATCGTTTAAGTTATTGTTTCTGCAAGCCCATTTACGAACTAATCTATAATGTTTAAATAAGTTTAGTTCTTTAATATCGCTTGCACTGAGTTTTCTCATAATACAACAACGATATCTTGTAATTTTATAACCGTATATTTTTCTTTATTAAACTCTATACCATGACCAGCGTGTTTATCATAGTATATTTTATCGTTTTCTTTAACACCTTTTATACTGTCACTTACTGAATATATAGTAGCTTCTCTATATCTTAAGTCTTCTCTATCTTTTTCTATTATAAGTAAACCACCTTTTGTTTTATCAGTAACTATTTTTTTAGGTATTATAATAATATTATTTCCTATCGCCTTCATTGATCCTTAAATTATTAATTACACAATCAGTTGATAGTATTGTTGTAGCTACAGATACAGCATTTTTTAAAGCACTTTTAGTAACTAACAACGGGTCTATTATTCCAGATTTAATCATATTAACTTTTTTACCAGTTACTACGTCTATACCTGTACCTTTTTTTGAAGGTATTTTTACTTCTATACCAGCATTGTCTAATATAGTTTTAAAAGGTGATAATATTGCTTTAGTTAAAATCTTTTCAGATTCATTTACCTCTTTAATATCTAGCGCAGCATTTAATAATGCTATGCCACCACCTGATACTATACCTTCTTTTATTGCAGCTTTAGTAGCACATATAGCATCTTCTATCCTATCAGATTTTTCTTTTAATTCTATATCTGAATCTGCACCTACTTTAACTATAGCTATTTTAGCTGATAATCTAGCTAGTCTTTTTTCTAAACCAACTAACTTACTTGGTAATGGTCCATCAGCTATTTCATCTTTAATTTGGGCAATAATGTTTAAAATTTCTTCTGAAGGTTCACCCACTTGTATTACAGTATCTTTTTCTGTAGTAGTAGATTTTAAACACGTACCCAACATTTCTGGCTGAATAAGATCCATATCATCGCCTAAATCTTCATTTATAACTGTAGCACCAGTTAACATAGAAAGATCATCTAGTTGCTCTCTTTTATTTACTCCGTATGTAGGAGCATTGATAATATTTACTTTAATATTACCTTTTTGTTTATTCATAGCAAGTGTGGCCATAACTGGTGGTTCTACGTCTGCTATAATAAGTAAAGATTTTTTTTCTTTTATAACATATTCTAATACTGATTGTATTTGTCTTATGTTACTTACTGGTGATTCAATTAATAATACAACTGGATTATCTAATTCACAACTTTTCTTTTCTTGATTAGTAATAAAATTAGCATTTAAAGTACCTTTATCATATTGTATACCATCAACTAATTCTACTTGTGTTTCTGATTTTGGTGAATAATCCATCATTACTACACCTGTTTTACCTACAGCTCTAAAAGCATCACCAATAAGTTTTCCAAGTTCTGGATCATTATTTGTAGATATTGTAGCAATATTGTCTATCATATTACCTGTAACAGGTATACTATTTTTTTCTAAATAGTTTATTGCTTTTTTTGCAGCTGAATTAATACCATCTTTTAATTCTCTTGCGCTTACTGTTAAATCAGTATTTCTTACCTCTTTAAGTATAGCGTGTGCTAAAATTGTTGCAGTGGTAGTTCCATCACCCGCTTCATTTACTGTTTTTCTGGCTGCTTCTTTTAAAAGAGTAGCACCCATGTTTTCTACTGGATCTAATAAAACTATTGAGTTAGCAACAGTAACACCATCTTTAGTTATAATAGGTTTACCGTTGTCATCTTCAAGTAATACACACTTGCCGCTAGCCCCAAGAGTGGAGCTAACAGCTTGCGTGAGTTTATCAATTCCTTTAAACACTTGATTCTGAGCGCGTTGCCCAAAATTAAGATTCTTGACTATTAAGTCTGACATATTGAATTAAATTTAATTTGATTATTTGATTTTATTTAAAGGTCTTAACGACTTTTGGACCATTCAAGAACTCAATTTTTTTACTGTAATGCTCGACTGATGCGTCAATAGCACTTTCAGCTCCTTCAATTGTTTCTCTCCTAGTTATGTCGATCCAATTATCTTTTTCTGGATCTTGGTATTCAGTTTGATAAAAACCGTTTGGTAATTGGGTTATACGCCAATGCTTTTTATCAGCAAGGTGTTTCCATAAGTTTTTGGTTTCATCTGAAATTTGTGGTTGACTATTCCACGAATGAGTCTGGTAATATAGTGTCATTGGTTTTGGTTTTAAATGTTTGACAATAGGTTTATAGTTTATTATTACTTGTTTTTTTTGTTTTTTAGCCTAAGGTGCTGTTTCTGTGTATAAAGCATTTACTTGGGTTGCGGTTAATACAGTAGGATATATTCTTAATTGATCAAGTCTTCCTTCATAATATCCCCACGAACCAAATATATTTAACATTAATTTTACGTTTCCACCTGTAAATGAAGGTGGTGTTTGTGTTATATTTTCTGCTACTGAACCATTTAAATACGTAACAAACCCATTGCTACCATCAAAAGTAACAGCATAATGTGTCCATGTATTTAAAGAAATAGAACTTCCACTTCCTCTGTTAGATCCTGCTGTAAATAAAAATATTGTATTAAATTCTAATCCTACATTTATAGAATCAAAAATATTTGTTGTACTAATAGCGGCAATTATAGGGTCTATACCTGAATTAGCGGTTGCATAAAACCAAAATGACCAAGTAAATGCAGCGTTTGAATCTTGTGTTATACCTGTAACAATTTCTGGACTTGAACCAGCAAGAGCATACTGACCAAATTTAGCAGGAGCTGTTGAAGAATAAGTTACATCTGTTACTGATGTGGCATTATAAACACCACAAGTATCATTAGCATTACCTTCAAATTGATACAGCGCGGTGGCTGTTGTGGGATAATTACAAGTAGTTGTTGTACCTGCTTGAGGTACAGCTGGGCTGCTACTTAATTGATACCAATTAGATCCATCGTAATACTCTACTTTTTTATCTGTAGTGTTATATCTAAATTCACCATCAACAGGATTACTAGGTC